>Ga0209311_1000067_pt1 | contig 133199 bp, 121 predicted proteins | sample AD_UKC045_MetaG_FD_184417 | JGI IMG/M metagenome (GOLD analysis project Ga0209311, IMG submission 184417) | Active sludge microbial communities of municipal wastewater-treating anaerobic digesters from USA - AD_UKC045_MetaG (SPAdes) (version 2) | ecosystem: Engineered > Bioreactor > Anaerobic...
GTGTACTTTAAAACTTGACGAATACTTGTTCTTGGGCATGATCTTTCTCCTCTTATTACTCTAAGTTAAGCATTCATGCCCTAAACTAAAAATATTTTCTTAATAAACATTATACGGAAACAATACGATCACAGAAGAAAAATTAGCAGGAATTGACACTCAAAGGGTCTTAGATCTATTTAAATTTGGTCTTAATGATAAAGAACAAAAACTTGTTAAAGTGAATTTACCAGCAAAAATTCCTACATATTGGATGATAATTTTTCTAACAATCATAATGATAGTGTTTTGGTTATTTTTAAATTTTGGATTTTTTATAATGTTTCTTAATTTAAGTTTGAAAAAATGTTTTTTACTCAATATCATTGAATTTTTTTAATTAAATTTAAATTCTTTTGATAAGTAATAATTAATATCAACATCTTGAATTCATATAAAACAATGTTTTAGCTTTTTTAAATAATAATAATCTTAAAACAAGTACACCCATGCCCCCCCCCCTCTCCCGCCCCTTCCAAATCTTTGTCAAACCAACCGGCCCATTGTGCAATCTTGGCTGCGCTTATTGTTATTACCTGGACAAGAAAGCCCTGTTCGCCGGGAATGAATCGCTGCGCATGAGCGATGCTGTTCTGGAAAGCTATATTCAGCAGCATCTGCAAGCCTGTCCCGACCCGGAGGTACGATTTTCCTGGCACGGCGGCGAGCCGACGCTTTTGGGTATAGACTATTTTCGCAAAATCGTGGCGCTGCAAATGCAATATCAGTCCCCAAAACTACGTATTATCAACGGCATACAAACCAACGGCACCCTGCTGAATGAAGAGTGGTGTCGATTTTTGTCGGAGGAGCAATTCAACGTAGGTGTCAGTATGGACGGCCCGCCGGAGCTGCATGACCTGTACCGCGTCACCCGTAATAACAGTCCGACTCATCACGAAACGCTGCGGGGATTAGAATTGCTGCAAAAGCACGGCATTGCCCATGAAATCCTGTGTGTGGTCAATGCCGCGAATTCTCAGCGCCCGCTTCGGGTCTACCGCTATTTCAAACAACTCGGAGTTAAGTATTTCACCTTTTTGCCCCTGGTCGAACCGCAGCCGGGCGCGACAAGCGGCGTCACTCCCCGCTCGGTCCAACCGCAAGCGTGGGGCAATTTCCTTTGTACGATCTTTGACGAATGGCAGGAGCGGGATATTGGCGCCATCAAAGTGCAAATCTTTGAAGAAGCGGCCAGATCCGCCTTCGGACAGGAGCACACTCTGTGCATCTTTCGTCCGGTTTGCGGCGATGTGCCGGTGCTCGAACATAACGGGGATTTCTATTCATGCGATCATTACGTCGACGCCCAACACTGCATCGGCAATATCTGTACGACTCCCCTCACCGATCTGCTCGACCATCCGGCGCAGCGCGCGTTCGGACAGGCCAAGCTCTCCACCCTGCCCCGCTACTGCCGGGAATGCACGGTCCGGGATATGTGCAACGGCGAATGCCCGAAAAATCGCTTTATAACCACACCGGACGGCGAGCCGGGACTGAATTACCTGTGCGCCGGGTACAAGCAATTCTTTAGTCATTGCCGGCCTTTCGTCAACCAGATCGCGGCGCTGTGGCGGCAGCAAAGCGGAGGTACGATAAAAGCGGTTGTCCCCGCCGCTAATATTGGCCGCAACGATCCGTGTCCCTGCGGCAGCGGCAAAAAATACAAAAAATGCTGTATGACCCGGGGATAGACGGATTGAGTATTTATCCGCAGATTACGCAGATGAACGCAGATTTAAAATACTGCCCCCATGTCATTTCGAGGAACGAAGCGACGAGAAATCTTGTATTGATAGATTCCAAAAAAGATTTCTCGCTGCGCTCGAAATGACAAAATCTTGTTCTCTCCTCCCATCAAAACGCCGGTTTGGAGGGAAAATCGGTCTTGAAATCAATTCTAATTTGGTTCAATATTTACAATTATTCTTTGATATCTCGATAATTGAGGCGAGCCTTTATCAGTCACTTTGAGAATAAAATGAGCCGTCTCCCTTTTATCAACTTTTGGCGCTATCACCCAAACACTGTGTAAATTCTCGGCGGAATCAATTTTTATCAAATCTTTATATGAGCCGGCCTCCGGATAATTAAACCACAGGTAACTGAGATTATCACCGTCGGGATCGGTCGAGCCGCTCGCATCCATAGCAAATCCCTCGCCGGACTTGACAGTCATTTGTTCGGGCTGGTTTAATACCGGAACCGGCGGATGGTTGGCTTCCGGATATGATTTTGTACACCAGTCCATTCTGGCAGCAAAGTCATTTTGAAAATCATCCCGCCAGCGCCATAAAGAAACCTTATTATTGGTAAATGTATTACTATCCTTTCGTACAGCGCGGCCATATTCATTATCAAGATATGGAGTATAACTATCAATGGCATCGGTCCAGATTGCCCGGGGTTCGGGTTCAAACGGCACACCCGATCCGCCTTTTTTTTGTTTGGCAAAATCAGGCTTGACTAATTTATAACGACCGCCCCATCCTCCCCAGTCAGGGTGCTCCGGCGCATCAAGTCCGTTAGGGATTAAAGATAGCCACGAGGGAGTATCCCCTTCCATTCCATAAGCGACATCAGGATACAATGCGCCGAGAGGACCGTGATCTTGTTGAATATTGTGCGCCAGCCATTTATTACTGATCTCTTCATTATTTATACCATCTATAATACTATTAATTGCATTCCAGGTTGCGCTACCGTAATCATCGCCGGGACTGACAATGTAGAACAAGTCGGGAAAATTTGCGCGAATCCATATTCCACTGTCGTCCTGATCGGATATGGTATAAACCCTGAGTTTGGCAATTAATTGTTTGGTTTCACTCGCTGATTTGGTATTTTTAATTTTATAAAGCGCCTGGGCCAGGGTATTGACGCCTCCCCACACAGATACCCATAAAGGACGCGGATCATTTTCTTCAAGCGTTTTAATTATCCAGTCCGAACCTTCCGAATCTTTTCCCGCGCCCACTCCCAGCATTCCATATTCCGGCAAACCCTGTTTGACTATTTTTAAAAGCGCTTCGGCGTCAGGAAAACCTGCTTCATGCTTTAAAAGATTTGGCTGTACTTTACTATAAGCTTTTACCAGTTTTGTGATTGATTCCGGCGCTACCCGCGTTTTTTGCCAAACGGAGGTTGTGGCTATGAGTCCTTTTAAATCAATAACATTGGAATACAAAAGCAGTCGCACAATGGATTGGGTATCATCCGGGTCAGCCTCAATATCCGTGAGAACAATCATCCTGTTTTTTTGATTCACCTGGGCAAAAAGAGTATGATAAGAAAATATCAGACTTAACATAATGAAAATAATTTTTTTAATCATAAATCTCCCTAATTGTTAATCAGTCGTTAATTTTTTCATATAATTTATAACCTCCAAACAAAACTCCGGTTTGGATGGGAAATTGCCTTTGAAACTCTGTTTCAAAAAAATCATGTTATTTTTTACGATAACAGAGTTATCGTTCCAATTTCCGTCCTAAACCGGAGTTTAGGATGGAGAAAATGATAAAATTTAATTTCATGTTCATAATAATCCTCATTGCAAAAGTATAAGCTTCTTCATCTGTACAGAATTATTCATCTTCAATTGATAGATATATACCCCGCTTGCTAATCCAATGCCATTAAAAGTAATTGTGTAATTACCCGGTTCACGATCGCCTTCAAAAAGGTTTTTAACTTCCTGTCCAACAATATTATAGACTTTTAATGAGATATTGCAGCGCTTTTCTACCGAGTAGTTAATCTGTGTTATTGGATTAAACGGATTGGGATAATTCTGTTCCAGTTTCATTACAGGATTAATTAAGTGATTGTTTCCAATATTGGTCGTCATATTCATATAATCCATAATTGCGCTATATTTAGGCGCAGGAATATTATTTGTATCCTGGTGAACACTTTCCAGAATCCCCCAGCTTCCATATCGGGCGCTTCTTTGATCAATAAAAGAAAAATTCACAAATAAATTTTCATAATCAGAAGATGCAAGTGTTTCCAGAAACGTGAACCACTCCCGATATAAATTATACATGGCAGTATCTCTCTGGACATCAAGCAACGCCTGGGCATAAGTCGGTTCTTCCCCAAAAGGAGCCGGTGTAAAATGCTGACCTCCTTCATAATAAATCATGGGAATTCCCAATGTATCGCCAATTTCATTTTTCTGATCACATAACCATTGCTTTTCATTGCTGTCAAGCCGATTTCTCACTCTTGTAACAATATCCTGAACTGTGGCAGAAGCTCCAAGTGCATCCAGTTCTGAATCTGTCTGCTCGTCGATGCCAAAATAAGCAGCGGGAGCAAATGCATCAAAACTACCGGAACGCATGTTAAAGACAATACGCTGGCTGACATCAAGCCATGAACATTGAACACCAACCACTCGGACAAGCCTTGTCATGTCATCGTTAAAAACATTGCTAAATATATCCATACAATTCTGAATATAAGGAACAATTCCTTCGGGCCACTCTTTGCCCTGATTTACACAACCGAATTTGTATAACCACTGTGTTTGTCCGAACATCCAGTTCCAGATTTCATTGCTGTATTCCACATAAATTTTTAGAGACGGATTCAGATTATTTTTTAAAAGCGTCGCAAGCTGAAATATATAATCATCACTGGCGCTATGTGGAACGCAAATCCACATATCCGCATTGAGCCTGTTGCAAACATCAATCATAACTTCATAAGGAACGCCTTTATTTGTGGCCCATGTATAGTTATAGAGTTGAGATCTTTCCTCCCATTCAACTTTTATAGTATCAGAATCATCGTCATAACATTCCCATGAGTATTCATTCCCCCAATTATTTGTATGCCCCCAATCCATAAACCGAATGATCTTAAATGGTTGAAGCTTATTAAACCATTCGGAATAATAAGGCATTGTTTCATAAGTTTGTTCAGCGCCAGGCATTAACAAACGGATATTTCGAATATGATTATTAACATCAGAGCGAGTGATCTGAAGTATAAATTGCCCTTCTTCATTTTCAGGCGGGGTAAACTGGAGTGTTATTCTTCCGGGTTCTTCACTAACAGGCGTCAAATCTCCGGAAACAACAAAATCACCATCGCCATCATACAGTAGTGTATAATTTCCTTCGGGCCACCCATAAAGATATGCCCAGATAGTATGGACAGCCTGAAGTGTTTCTGCTTCAGCAATATAATACGGCAGTGATAAAGGATATCCATTTTCATCTTTTGGTATTTGATCAATAAAACCGGTGTCCCATTCATTTTCACCATCAGATACCCATACAACATTAGAAGTCATCCATGATCTGCAATGGTGCATCAAATCAACAAGGGGCATTTCAGTCATATAATCGGATAATCCCGCAATATTGGTCCCAATCTTTAACCGATTTTCAGCTTTCACCTGCATAAAACTGCAAAGCAGTGCTATAACAATAATTATTTTCTTCATACAGAATAATACCTCATAATTAATATTAAAGTGCAGTTTTTTAAATTATTTTTTTAATGAATTTCATCCACAGAAATAAATATGGGGTTTTACATTAATTATTTTAATATTCTCCATTTTCCCTTGTAGAGATTTAACGCTCTCAGACAGATTACGACACAAATATCATTTCTTCATTATTTTTAAAACTACTTTGTCAGATTTTACGATTTGTCATACTGCGTCAGCATTTTTTGCTGACGAAGAATCTTCGCTAGATAATTTTACGCCCTGGAGAAAATCCCCAGGGCGAGCTTGATATCAACAGTCATTAACTTTTCAGCTTTTCCTTAAAAAAAGCAATCGTCCGCCCCCACGCCAGTTCAGCCGCTTCTTTATTGTAGCGTTCGGGATTAGTATCGTTGTTAAAGGCATGTTCCGCGCCTTCATAGATAAAGACAGAATGCTCGACTTTTGCTTCCTGCAGGGCTTTTTCAAATGCTTCAATGCCCTCATTGATGCGCGCATCATTGCTGGCGTAATGCAGCAGCATGGCCGCTTTGATTTTAGGCACATCCGCCGCTTCCGGCTGGCGTCCATAATACGGAACCGCGGCCAGCAAGTCCGGGGAATTGACCGCCACCTGGTTGGTCATAGCGCCGCCCCAGCAAAAGCCGGTGCAGCCCACTTTGCCGGTGCATAACGGATTGGTTTGTAGGTATTTCACCGCCGCCACAAAATTTTTAACTGTCTTTGCATAATCCAGTTCCTGGAACAAGGCGCGAACCTTTTCCATATCTTCCGGGGTGCCGCCAAAGGGTGACAATGCATCCGGGGCAATGGCCAGGAAACCCTCCAGCGCCACCCGCCGGGTCACGTCCTCGATATGGGCATTCAGTCCCCGGTTTTCGTGGATGACGATCACGCCGGGGTACTTGCCTTCGGCTTGGGGTCTGGCCAGGTAGGCGCGCATTTCGCCGCCCTCCGCCGCATACTTGATATGTTCGGTATGCAGGCGGGCGTCATCTACTGCAGTGATTTGCGCTGTGGTACTTTGTACGTCTGTCAACATTACCAATGCACAAGCCCCGCCGGATATTGCCGCCAGGTAATTAAAAAACTCACGGCGATTCAAAATACTGTTTGTTTCGGGAAATAAATTAGTATCGGATTCCATTTTCACCTCCTCTTTGTATACAAATAAGGGTATACAAAATCATAATAAAAATGCAGAACAAGTGCAATAGTTTTTTGCAGGTATCAAGTATTAAATGAAATAACATTAATTTATAACCATAAATTGCTACTATTAAAGCTAAAATATTTAAATACCGGAATACAGTTTTTTGTAATAATTAAAAAATTAATATCAGCCTTTGAGGGGGATATGAATAATAAACCCGGTACCCATCATCGTCATTCCATTCGTTTGCAAGGATTCGATTATTCCCAGCAAGGAGCATATTTTATAACAATGTGTACACAAAATCGCGCCTGTTTTTTTGGTTGTATCAATAACGGGGAAATGATATATAATGCATTGGAGGAAATTGCCAGGAATGAATGGGAAAAATTGCCAAAACGGTTTCATAATATCGAATTAGATGTTTTCCAGGTAATGCCGAACCATGTTCATGGTTTATTGATTATTTGCAGGAATAATTTTGTAGGGGCGCCCATGAAAATACGGAAAAACCAAAAACAAACAATCTGGTTGGGGCACCCCTCGCGGTTATCAGAGAAAATTGGACAGATTCAATTATTAATAATCGGGCAGGGGCAAGCCCTGCCCCTACCGTTGGCGATATAATTGGGACATATAAATCTTTGGTTGTACATGAATATTTAAAAATTTGTAAATCAAAAAATGAATATTTGGGGAAATTATGGCAACGCAATTATTATGAACACATTATTCGCGATGAGGATGATTATAACCGTATCCGGGAATATATTTGTGAGAATCCATTAAAATGGCAATCAGATGAAAATTACAGAAATGAATAATATTATTAAAATATAATGTATGGGCGCCATTGCGGATGCTTATGAAAAAACCCGGATTTTAATTCTCCGGTAGGGGCGCCCCTTGCGGGCGCCCATGAAAATATGGAAAATCCAAAAACAAATAATCCGGTAAGGGCGCCCCTTGCGGGCGCCCATGAAAATACGGAAAAACCAAAAACAAACAATCTGGTTGGGGCACCCCTCGCGGTTATCAGAGAAAATGGGACAGATTCAATTATTAATAATCGGGCAGGGGCAAGCCCTGCCCCTACCGTTGGCGATATAATTAGGGCATATAAATCTTTGGTTGTACATGAATATTTAAAAATTTGTACATCAAAAAATGAATATTTGGGGAAAATATGGCAACGTAATTATTATGAACACATTATTCGCGATGAGGATGATTATAACCGTATCCGGGAATATATTTGTGAGAATCCATTAAAATGGCAAACAGATGAAAATTACAGAAATGAATAATATTATCTAAATATAATGTAAGGGCGCTATTGCGGATGCTTATTAAAAAACCCGGATTTTAATTCTCCGGTAGGGGCGCCCCTTGCGGGCGCCCAAGAAAATACAGAAAATCCAAAAACAAATAATCCGGTTGAGGCGCCTCTTGCGGGCGCCCATGAAAATACGGAAAAACCAAAAACAAACAATCTGGTTGGGGCGCCCATCGCGGTTATCAGAGAAAATGGGACAGATTCAATTATTAATAATCGGGCAGGGGCAAGCCCTGCCCCTACCGGTTCTTTTAACAAAAAAGGATAATCTAGTGATTATCCTTAAAGAGTGGTCGTGGCGAGAGGCGTTAGAATCCTCCATCCTCCACCGCAGGTGGATGCGGTGACCAACAGCGTCCGTATAAAACAAAAAAGGAACATTAATCGTTCCTTTTTAAGAGTCGGGGCGAGAGGATTTAGAAATCTCCATCCTCCACCGCAGGTGAATGCGCTGACCAGCAGCGTTTTCTATAAAACAAAAAAGGATAATCTTGCGATTATCCTTTCATATTGGTCGGGGCGAGAGGATTTAGAATCCGCCACCCTCCACCGCAGGTGAATGCGCTGACCAGCAGCGTTTTCTATAAAACAAAAAAGGATAATCTTGAGGTTATCCTTTTATTAGAGTCGGGGCGAGAGGATTTGAACCTCCGACCCCTTGACCCCCAGTCAAGTGCGCTAACCGGGCTGCGCTACGCCCCGACATATTTATTTTAACAGTCTTAGAATTTCCTGTAATTCAATCCTTATTTCATCTATCACTTCATCGCTTTTCAATTTGGAAAGCGACATTTGCGTTTTAGTATTTTGCGCCTCTTTAAGTTTCACTAATCTTTGCTTGGCGCCTTCTATCGTATACTTTTGTTGATATAGCAGTTTTTTGATCAGTAAAATGATACGAATATCATTTTTTTTATATATACGGTTTCCGGCCCTGTTCTTCGCCGGTCGTAACTCACTAAACTCTGTTTCCCAGTAGCGGAGAACATAGGGCTTTAGTGCAGTAATTTTGCTGACCTCTGCGATGGAATAATAAAGTTTTTTTATCGCTTTTTCTTCCATCATCTCCCTCAACGGAGGTTTCGGTTCATTTTCGAGATCAAAAAATAGTGATAATTGTTCCAATAATCAAGTATTATTTTTATGTCCAACTGCTTTTTTTAATCAGAACAGTGCAATCTGAACAGACATTAATAGCATCTTGTAACGTATTGTAAAACCACATATTACGTCCGTACAATTTATGACGGAATGATACCAGTGTATCCCATAAATACATACCAATCCGCGGCGTTGCAAAAACATCGGGCATTTTTGACCGGCTGGCGCCCATAATCAATCCAGCCCTGTAACCCAGTTCCAGACAATCCTGCACAACCTGGGCATTACTGTTACCGAATGGATAGGCTACAATATACTTAAAATTATGCACATTTGCATTTAAAATATCGCGCGATTCCAGTAATTCCTTTTTCCTCGATTCCGGCGATAACCTGGTGAGATCGCGATGATTCATGGTGTGTGAACCCGCTTCCCAGCCGGCCGTAGTTACTTCCTTGAGTTGCTCCCAGTTCATATGCCGGAATTTCAGACCGCCAAGATTAACATCCCAGGTATTAAGTTTACCCATGAAATTTGGACTGACGAATACGGTAGCCGGCAGATTATACCTGGTCAGGATCGGGTAAGCATAGGTATAAACCGATTCGTACCCGTCGTCAAAAGTAAGCGCAACCCGTTTAGGATGCTCGTTTCCGGCAAACAGGTATTCGGAAATGGTTTGAAAAAGAAAACCCTCCTGTAGTGCGCTCTCCACCTGGCGATGAAATTGCGCCGGTTTGACCCGGGTTACACCCAGGTCAAACCGGTTATCGACCATGTGATAAGCTAATATACTCAATGGACCAACGCAACTACAGCGTCAAGGGCATGATAAGGCAGATCAAAGGCGTCGGATACTCCTTTGAAAGTAATCTTGCCGTCGATAATATTTATACCTTTGGCAATTTCAGAATTTTGCAGCAATGCCTGCAGAAACTCTTTGCGCGGTAACTTGGCTTTATTGGCAATTTCCACTGCATAAGGTAATGTAGCATTAGTGAGGCCCTTGGTGGAAGTCATGGGAACCGCACCCGGCATATTGGCAACACCGTAATGGATCACAGATTCGATTACATAGGTTGGATTTTCATGCGTGGTCGGTTTAATCGTTTCCACACAGCCTCCCTGGTCAACTGCCACATCCACAATAACTGAACCGGATTTCATCAATTTCAACATATCGCGGGTAATCAGTCGCGGGGCTTTAGCGCCGGCAATCAATACGGCTCCAACCACCAGGTCGGCATCCTGTATAGCTTCTCGAATGGTATAGGGACTGGACTTTACTGTTGTTACATTTTTCGGCATCACATCATCAAGATAACGTAAACGTTCCAGGCTCACATCCAGGATGGTGACATGAGCGCCCATACCTGCGGCCATTTTCGCAGCATTGGTACCCACCACACCGCCGCCTAAAATCACTACCGAAGCGGGTCGGACGCCGGGAATTCCGCCCAGTAAAATACCGCGACCGCCGAAATACTTTTCCAGGTATTTAGCGCCTTCCTGAACTGCCATACGACCGGCTACCTCACTCATAGGGATAAGCAGGGGCAGATCGCCTTTTTTGGTTTCAATGGTTTCATAGGCTATACATAACGCCTGGCTCGCCATCATCGCATCAGTTAATTCACGGGATGCGGCAAAATGAAAATAGGTGAATACGATCTGGTGTTTGCGGATCAGTTTGTATTCCTGCGGTAAAGGTTCCTTAACTTTCATGATCATGTCGGCGCGGGCAAAAATCTCCCCGGCCGTATCAACGATTTCAGCTCCGGCCTTTTTATACTCTTCATTCGTAAAGCCGCTGCCTACTCCGCCATTGTTTTCCACAAGAATCTGATGACCATTTTGTTTTAGAATCTCCACTCCTGCGGGAATCAACGCAATGCGGTTTTCATTCGTTTTGATTTCCTTCGGCACACCAATGATCATAACTACCTCCGATTTATTTTTTCCCTGGAGTCAATAGGGTTGTGCAAAAGCTGGACTCCTGGAACAGCTCATTTGCCAGCCGCATAATATCTGTCGGCGTGATTTGATTTATTTTTTCAAGAACTGTTTCTAATGAATTATGACGTCCGCTATAAATTTCATTTTCCCCTATTTTCCGCATACGCCGCGAACTGCTCTCCAAACCCAGAATTATATTACCACGTACCTGTGATTTGACCAGGCTCAATTCTGCATCAGTCACTGGTTCATTTTTCAACCTGTCAAATTCATTTTTAACCAGCTGCAGGGATTTTTTTACCTTGTCATCCGCGCATGCCAGGTATACGCCAAACACACCCGTATTAGCCATAATATCTGAAAAGCTGTAAACATTATAAGCAAAACCATATTTTTCCCGGATATTCTGGAACAAACGCGAACTCATGCCGCCGCCTAAAAGCAAATCGAGCAATACCAGCGTATATTTACGTTCATCGGTAAAGCCAAAAGTCTGTACACCCATACAAATGTGTCCCTGTTGGATAGAATCCATTTCCATACGGGAAAAATCAATTTTTTGCATCGACTGTACAGGGCTGGTTTGCGATGATGGGGTTTGTTTTTTTTGATCATAAAATTTCGTTACCAAATCAACAAACCGTTGATGTTCGATATTACCTGCGGCAGCGAAAACCGTACGCTCAGGCAGGTATTGGCTATCGAGATAATCTTTCAAGTCTTTACGTTGAAAAGCGCCGACGTTTTCCGGGGTGCCGTAAATAAAATACCCCAATGGATGTTGATGAAATAAATTACGGTAAAAGTGATCCAGTAAAAATTCTTCGGGATCCTCTTTGGCATGGTTTATTTCTGCCAGTATGACGTTTTTTTCCAATTCCAGTTCCCGACCGGACAATTTCGAATTCTGCAAAATATCAGTTAAAACATCAACTGCAATTTCAACGTGTTCATCGAGAACATGAGCGTGATAAAGCGAAAGTTCTTTTCCTGTGGATGCATTAAGACCACCACCCAGTGATTCGAGATTTTGGGCTATCTCTTTGGCAGTGCGTTTTTTTGTGCCCTTGAACAACATGTGTTCAAGAAAATGTGAGATACCATTATTGTCCGGAGTTTCATTACCGGAACCTACCGCAATCCATGCCCCGATGGATACGGAGCGGATATGTGGCATTCGCTCGGTAATGATACGAATGCCATTATCCAGTACTGATTTATTGATATTAATATTAATATTACTAGTATTAAAAACTGTCATAAAAAAATTGTTATTCTGTTAAAGCGGATCACTCTTCAGTTAAAAGTACTTTCCGGCTTAGAACCATTTTGCCATCCGCTTCAAATTTTAGTAATTTAACCTGCACTTCTTCGCCTACTTTGAGTACATCCTCCACCCGTTCGACGCGTTTGTTATCAATTTGGGAAATGTGCAGCAAGCCTTCTTTACCGGGTAGAATTTCAATGAAGGCGCCAAAATTCATAATCTTTTTCACTTTGCCGTTATAAATTTTGCCTTCTTCGGGCGCTGCCGTCAGATTCTTGATCCATTGCAAGGCGCTCTCTCCGCTTTCGGAAGCGACTGAAGCGATTGTTACCGTGCCGTCATCATCGATATTAATCGTTGCGCCGGTTGTTTCGGTTATTTCCCGAATCATCTTGCCGCCGGGGCCAATCACACTGCCGATCATATCCGATGGAATCTTGTAGGTCAAAATCCGCGGTGCGTGAATAGAGAGTTCTTTTCTCGGTTCGGCCAATACGGCTTCCATTTTATCAAGAATGAATAACCGGGCTTCACGGGCGCGGGCCAATGCTTCGCGCATAATATCGGCGGATATGCCTTTGATCTTGATATCCATTTGGCAGGCGGTAACACCTTCGCGGTTACCGGCAACTTTGAAATCCATATCGCCCATGTGGTCTTCATCGCCAAGGATATCGGTGAGAACAGCTACTTGTTCACCTTCTTTTACCAACCCCATAGCAATACCAGCCACAGCGCTTTTAATCGGCACGCCGGCATCCATTAAAGACAACGAACCTGCGCACACCGTAGCCATTGACGAGGAACCGTTCGATTCCAACACATCGGAAACAACCCGTAATGTGTATGGAAATATTTTTTCACTGGGTATAACTGCTTTGATGGCGCGTTCGGCCAGGTTGCCATGCCCGATTTCACGGCGGCTCAGTCCACGCAAGGGCTTGACTTCTCCGGTACAGAACGGCGGGAAATTATAATGCAGCATGTAATTTTTCCAGAAATCGCCTTCCATACCCTCGATGCGTTGTTCATCAATTTTAGTGCCCAGTGTGGCAGTGGCCAACGCCTGGGTTTGTCCGCGCTGGAATAATGCGGAGCCATGTACACGCGGCAATAAACCGACTTCAATGTAAATATCGCGGATATCATTCAGGCCGCGGCCATCGAGACGCTGTTTTTTATTCAAAACCATAGAACGCATTAACTCTTTTTCCAAATCATGGAAAATAGCGACTATTTTACCCTCTTGTTCCGGGAATTCTTCGGCAAGTTGTTCCTGAATACCTTTAACCAAAGTATCCAGCGCCTCATGACGTTCCTCTTTTACGGCGATGGTCAGGCATTCCGTCAGTTTAACTTTGGCCAGTTCACTCACCCGGTTTTGCAGGGCGGAAATATCCTCGGGTTCCGGCAGCGCCATTTTTGGTTTACCGACTTCGGCGACCAATTCTTTTTGCAGTTGAATGATCTTTTGTACTTCAGCATGACCAAACAGCAACGCATCAAGCATATCCTCTTCGGAAATTTCCTGGGCTTCACCTTCGACCATTAAAATCGAATCTTCCGAGGCAGCCATAACAAAATCCATGTCGCTTTCACGTCGTTGTTCAAAAGTGGGGTTCAGGATAAATTGTCCATTCACCCTGCCGATTCTGGCGCCGGCAATTGGGCCTGCAAACGGGATGTTGGAAAGATTAATTGCTACCGAAGCAGCAGTTATACCTAATACATCCGAGTCGTTACTTTTGTCAGCCGAAAGTACCATAACCATAACCTGCACTTCATTTTTAAACTCTTTGGGGAATAAGGGACGAATCGGGCGATCGATAAGCCGGGAGCACAAGACTTCGGTATCCGTTGGCCTGCCTTCGCGTTTCAGAAAACCGCCGGGGATTTTACCGATAGCATAGGCTTTTTCCCGGTATTCTACAGAAAGCGGGAAAAAATCCTGATCGGGAGCCGGTTCCTTGGCGCTGACAACTGTTGCCAGCACTATAGTTTCACCAAGCTGTACCCATGCGGAGCCGCTTGCTTGTTTGGCAAGTTTTCCGGTCTCGATGATAAATTTTTGTCCGAGTTCACATTCTTTTCTATGAACCATTGTACCTCCAGTTTCATTTTGTATCCCCGACTCTTTTATTTAGTCGATGGAATCGGGAAAGTTCAGTTAGTAACTCAAGCTATGCTACATGTTTTCCGATTCCAACGTCTTTTCGTCTTTCTCAACATCCAGTATATCTTCAAGTTTGGGTTTTATTTTTTCTGCATTATCTTTGCTTACCAGGTAAACGGATTTGTTATCCGCAGTTTTGGCATACACCTTTCCGCTTTTTTCCTTACCCAGCAGCGTTTCTTTTAACAACAGGCCATTTTGATAAACTTTACAAGTCACCTGTGGTTTCGATAATCCATACATATCCAGTGAAGCGGGATTGTCGTCAACAAATTCTTCTGCTTTTAATGACGACAAGTTGCTCAGCAATAAAGTAATTTGATAACTTTTTGCTAAACCGCTTTCAGGCGCAACCACCAGCCAGTTGCCGGCAGTATCCTTTTCACAAACAATAGTTTGTCCGGTAAAAGCCAGTTCGATTTTGTCAACATCCGACTGGTTAAAATTTACTATATTTTTGTTGCGTAAATCAGTCACCGAAACGTCAAACAAGTTTACAAAAGCCGAATCGACCAGGAAAACCGGCTGGCGTGAATCGTCTTTGGCATAATATTTATCATTTAAAGCCTTGCCGACCAACAGAGTAGCCTGTGATTTTTCCTCTCCTAATAATAAATCAACCTTTAAAACAGGATTCGTTAATCCATACTTTTGCAGATCAGCCGGATTTTCATCAACAAATTCTTTGGCCGTCTCACTATTTAACCGATTTGTTAGCTGGTTAATTTCCGAAATATCACCGGAAACATTATTTTTCCCTTTAAGCATCCATTCGGCGCCGGCTTTTAACAACTCGATCTTTCCCCGGCGATTGGTTAAAACCAGTTCCTTAATATTATTAACGTCAAAACGTAACACCTTTTTATTACGTACTTCGAATAAGGTTTTTTGGATGTTGGTCTGCAGCGAAGTTGTGGTTAAAAATACCTCCGGTGAACCGTTTTTTCGGGCAAACACAAATGAACCGGTTGGAGTGTTTTCACCGACAAACAGGGTATCGGCCTTGCCATCATGCACCACGATCATCTTGCCGGCTTCCGGGGCTAAACCATAATCACCATACTCGACAGAATCGGTAGCTATGGTGCGGTCAATTTTTGCCCAGTCGAACATATTGAGAATCGCGTCAACCGTAGCTTTATCCCCATCGGTCTCAACAGGATTGACAATATTCCAGTTTTCACCATCTCTGATAAAATGCAGCGCAGCAGGTTCCAGTATTAATTCCGTTACTGCGGCTTTATCTATATCAAGCAGTTTACCGGCGCTTTCTTTTTCTTCCGTTTTTTTTGTATCCTGATTTTTTATTAATAGAACGGCCGCAAGACCAACACAAAAAACGAGAGCCATTATGAGTGTCGTACGGTAATTCATATTTTCAAACTCCTCTTTATGAATATTATTAATAAATCATATTATTCATAAGCTATAAAATATCAGGGCTTTCAATTGAAAGCCCTGTCAGTTTACTATTTTCGTTTTATATAAACAACAATTCCGGTAGCAAAAATAACTATCGGTAACAACAACACACCAAGATACAAGATCAGGCGCGATTGTTTTTGGGAAATATTGATCCGCCGGTCTTCCGGGTCGCGTGGACGAACGGAAATAAGGTCCTCCTCGCCGGCCATCCAACTGATTACGTTCATAAACAGATCAGTATTGCCCTGTACCTTTATGTAACCATTGCTGGCAAAATCAGCGTCGCCAAACACCGCCAGACGCGATTTTAACTGCACAGGCCCAAGATCAAACTTGTCTTCTGTCGACGCCGGGGTTTCAGCGTCTTTTTCCGCTACCGTTAAAATCGGCACCGGGCCTTTGATATCCTGATCTTCATCCATTGTGATGCGCCCGGTGGTCAAGGGACTGGTTTCGGCCCAGCTTTGTGGACTGGTTTTGGCAATTTCATTAACAGTAATGCCAGTGGGCGCTGACTCGGAGGCAAATACCGACCGCGTTTCCGGGAAAAATGTCATCACAGCAAAATCTTTGCTGATGGCGTGTTCTTCATATTGTGAAACGATCGGTATGGTGGGACCGGCGCCGAACAACTGGCCGATACCCGAAGCATCAACTACTATATCATGTCCGACATTGATACCCCATTCCCGCGCCAATGCAACATAACTTTCCGGGGAATCGGTATCCAGCAGCAGCAAGACCTTGCCACCCTTTTTCAGATAATTGTTGACTTTAATTTGTTCAAAATCAAACAAATCTGTTTTGGGAGCGGCAAAAACCAGTACTGAACAATCATCAGGCAAAGAATCCGGGGGATTAGCCAACAAAATCTTGTCAATTTGAAAATTTTCTTCCGTGATCGCTTGCTTGATAAAACTGTAACCGGTTTGTTCCGCATTATCATAATCGCGTTCACCATGCCCGGTAACAAAATACAACTTTTTAACGCCTTCACGGGTTACGGTGATCAACGCATTGGTTATATCTTCCTCGGTTGATTTATTGATCTTTTCTTCCTTGCCCTGGCTTTCCAGAACAATGGTGCCATAAGTTTTAATATTATACTTTTTTGCCAGGCCAGGTTTTTTATCCGGATCGACAAATTCATACTGGAACCGGGAAGAATACTGTGCATATTCTTTTAACAATTCCAGGGCTTGCTGTTCCTCGCCGGTCTTGAAAAAACCGGTTACCTTGACATCTTTATCCAGGTGTTTCAATACCTTGCGGGTTTGTTCCGCCAGGCTGAATATTTTCGAGGCAGTTAAATCTGCGCGATAGGAAAAGCGTGAAAAAATGATATTGATAACTATTAAAATACCCAGTAAAAAAATGATCATAAACATGGCATTGGTGCCAAACCGGGCCGATCGGCTTGACAGTCCTGCTTTAATATCTTTGAACCGCAGGACAACAAACACAATGAGCAATACAGCGCCAACCGCCAGAAATATGATAGGCAGAGTTGACAAAACAAGATTAATAGAATAAATAACAAGACCTAACAGGGCAAATCCCAAACCGGTCCAGCCGAGTATATTAGCATATTTTTTCATCATCTGCCCCTCCAACGTGAAGATTCTATCGAAACAAATGACAGGAACAAACCCATAAAAATAAAACTGCAATAGAAAACTACATGCCGTGTGTCAAAAACACCTTTGGCAAAATCATCAAAGTGATCGATCAACGAAAAATTGTTGAGTATTTTGCCGATTTCCGGACTGAGTATAGATGAGAACCAGCCAATTGCCCAAAAAAACAGGATAAATGCAAAAGTTGCCAACGCGGATATTATTTGATTATCTGTTAATGTGGAAAAGAACACCCCGAAAGATATATAAGATAAACCCAGTAACAGTAATCCCAGGTATCCGACGGCAACTGGCCCGAATTCGGGTTTGCCGTAAATAAATAACAGGATCATGAACACGGATGTAGATAATAACATAATTATAAATAACAAACCGCCGGCTGTAAACTTGCCTAAAATACATTGCAGGTTGGTCACCGGTGATGTTGATAACAATTCGATAGTGCCTGTCCTCTTTTCATCTGCAAACAAGCGCATGGTGACCAGGGGCAGGAAAAATAACACAAATGTGCTGATATTGCCAAGAATGGGGCGAATAGCGTACAAGTTTACATTCATCTTGGGCGGCGCCATTTGATAATACTGCGCCTGCATATCGGCCCGCATGCACATTTGCATAAAATTTGAGATGATCAGGTAAAAGAAAATACCTGACAAGAGTAAAAATAAGCCAATAACGATATAAGCTATTGGCGAGGAGAAATAAGATTTGATTTCTCTTTCAACAATGGCCAGATAATTTCTCATTGTACGGAGCCCTCCTCTTTAGTAGTCAAATGCAGGAATACATCTTCAAGACTCATATCTTCCAGTTTCATTTCGTACAATGACCATCCCTTTTCGACAATGGTTTTGGCGATAACAGGACGTAATTCATCACGAGATTTACTTTCAACAACCAGGGTCGAGAATGCTTGTCCCTTGCCCTGGGATTTGATTTGCACCGTATCGACGCCTTGTATTTTAGACAGAGTGTCTGCCATTTCCTTGTCCGGACCGCTTACGGATACGGTCAATTGCTGAGCGCCCATAAGATTTTTGGTCAGATTCTCTGGTGTATCTTCAGCAACCACTTTGCCCTTGTCGATGATCACAACCCGTTCGCAAGTCATGCTCACTTCCGGGAGGATGTGGGTGCTGAGAATAATGGTATGCTCGCCGGCCAAGCTTTTAATTAGCTCGCGCACTTCAATAATTTGTTTGGGATCCAGACCGACTGTGGGTTCATCCAGAATGAGCACATCCGGATTATGCACAATAGCCTGAGCAAGCCCCACGCGTTGCTTGTATCCTTTGGATAAATGCTTTATTACTCGATTGCCGACATTAGTAATTGCGGTTTTACCCATAGCATCGTCGACAGCTTTTTTAATTCTTTTAGCGTCAACACCCTTGATCTTGGCAACAAAATCAAGATAATCGCGAACCCGCATTTCAGGATAGAGCGGCGGGTTTTCAGGTAAATAACCAATCCGTTTGCGAACCTGCATGGATTGTTCATGAACATCAAAACCGGCTACAGTTGCCGTACCAGATGTCGCAGGTATAAATGTTGTTAATATCCGCATGGTAGTCGTTTTTCCGGCGGCGTTGGGCCCTAAAAAGCCCAATATTTCTCCTTTAGCAACCTGGAAAGAAATATCATTCACCGCGGCAACCCGGCCAAAATAGCGGGATACCTGTTTCACATCGATCATATAAGAACCTCCTTTCTTGAAAATGAGTCGATGTTGGCTTGTTTAATAAAGTATTTATTCAACAAATATTTTTTTAAAAAGTTCCTTTAACGGCGAATGCTGAGTTTTTTAATTAATTCACGATATTCATTAATATCGCGGTCCTTTAAATAATCCAGCAATCTTCTGCGTTTTCCTACCATTTTCAACAAACCACGACGGGAATGATGATCTTTGGGATTAACTTGAAAATGTTTGGTTAAATCATTAATACGTGCAGTTAAAATTGCAATCTGGGCTTCGGTATTTCCGGTGTCCACACTGCTGGAACCATATTCTGCTACTAACTGCTGTTTTTGTTCTTTAGATACAGGCATTAACTCCTCCAATGATTCAATTATATAACTGTAAAATTTTAATTGCATTTTTTTTATCTGATTCTATTTGCGGAACCAACTCGGCAACAGAGGCGAATTTTACATCATCACGGATAAATTGAACAAAGTATAGCTCAACTTCCTGATCATATAATTCTCTGTCAAAATTATCTATATTTACTTCGATAACCTTTTTGCTCAAATTAAAAGTAGGCCGTGTGCCGATATAAGTTACAGAATCATGGATCATTCCGTCGACTTTGATTTTAGTTGCATAAACGCCTACTTTGGGTACAAGTTTATATTGTGAAAAGCAGCGAATATTAGCAGTTGGAAAACCCAGTTTTTTACCCCGGCCATCACCTTTTATCACCTGGCCGCGAATAGAATAGTTACGGCCCATCAGTTCATTCGCTTTAGCGACATCGCCATCATGTAAATATTTACGGATTTTGGTGCTGCTCACAATATCATCATTTATTTTTACCGGCTCGATGGCATCAACTGAAAAATTATATTCCTTGCCATATTTGACCAACAACTCAATATTACCCTGGCGATCTTTGCCAAAAGAATGGTCATAACCGATGACAATTTGCTTCATATTCAGCTTTTGCAACAATATATTCTTGATAAACTCATCAGCCGATAACGAAGCAACCGACTGGGTAAAATTTGTCACTAAAAACCGGTCTAATCCCATTTGTTCCAGAATATCAATCTTTTCTTCAATGGTCGTCAGCAAATCCAGAGGTAGTAAGCCACGATTACCAACCACAAGGCCCGGATGCGGTTCAAAGGTTACCAGGGTCGATTTGCAATTGCTGTTTTTAGCGCGGGCAATTAATTTATTAATAATCGACTGGTGCCCTTTATGAATGCCATCAAAGGTGCCAACCGTTATCACGCTTTCAACGTGAGGGTAAATATTATTAATATCCCAAAAAGTTTCCAACTCTGTATCCAGTCTATAACTGATCTTTCAGGTAATCGGCTACAAGGGGAATTTCCATGGCAGATTGTAACCGGTAAGGCCCAATCCGCATACGCACAAGTTTTTGTACATATCCGGTAGTGCCTATAAAATGTGCTATATCCCGCGCCAAAGAACGGATATAGGTACCTTTAGAACATACAACATTCAAAATTAAATAATTTTCACTTTTTACATCAATATTCAGGTCATATAAAATGACTTTTTTTGCTTTTAACTCAACCTGACCGCCGGTTCTGACCACATGGTAAGCGCGTTGTCCATTAAACTTGACCGCTGATATATCCGGTGGGGTTTGTTGCATCTCTCCAATAAATTTATTTTTAATAGCCGCTATTAATTGCTCAGACAATTCCGGTACAACGGTTTCCTGGGTTACTGTACCCGCCAGGTCAAAGGAATCCGTGGCCATACCCAACCGCACTCCGGCATTATATTCCTTTTCTTCATTCATCAACTCTGTTACTTTTTTGGTAGCCTTGCCGATGCAAACCAGCAGTACCCCCTCGGCAAACGGATCAAGAGTTCCGGCATGCCCTACCTTGTAACCCTGCGCCCGGTGTTTTACATAACGTATGACATCATTGGATGACCAGCCGACAGGCTTGCGTATGTTTAATATAATATCAGGACTTGGTTTAGAAATTATCATGCAGCCGGTTATTTCTTGTTTAAAGAATCCTCCTCTTTAATCTTGTTAAGAAGTACCTGTATGTGTTCCGCATATTCCGCCGAATCATCATAATGAAAATCTATTTCCGGCACAAAGCGAACTTTGATACGATGCGCAAGTTCGCTGCGTATTAGACCTTTGGCTTTAAGTAACACATTATGCGCATTCTTTTTCTTTTCTTCATTACCCAAAATACTGTAAAAAATCTTGGCATGGCGAATATCATCGGAAACATGCACTTTGGTAATTGTAATAAAACCGAGATCGGCGTCATGCAATTCCCGCATTATTATTTCGTTGATTTGTACTTTGATCACTGCGGCGATTCTGTCGGCACGTTTATATTGCATAATCCTCGGTTATTAAAAAATTTCTATCCGGTGATCCACGACCTCAACCTGGTCATAATCATCGACAAAATTCAATACTTTGTTTAAAGCCTGGTCGACAAAGTTTTTTTCATTGGCGACCATAGCAACGCCGAGAGTTGCCCGCTGCCATTTATCATTATTTTCAACTTCGGCAATGGAGACATTAAATTTATTCTTGATCCGGTCTTTAATACTGCTTAGAACAAAACGTTTAGCTTTTAAAGAATCGCTTTCCGGAATAAACAGCTCTATTTGTAAAAGACCTATAAACATAATCAGGATAAGGTACGTTTAGTCTCGATTATTTCATATACTTCTATGATGTCGTTAACTTTGAGATCATCATAATTTTCTATACTTAAACCACATTCAAAACCGGCGGATACTTCCTTTACATCATCCTTGAAGCGTTTGAGGGAAGAAATCCGTCCATCATGGACCAGGCGGTCGTCACGATATAATTTTATCTTGTTGTTCCGTAATATTTTTCCGGATAGCACATAACAACCGGCAATCATACCGATCTTGGGCACCCGGAAGGTCTGACGTATTTCCACAGTACCGACAATTTCTTCAGATATTGTCGGTTTAAGGAATCCTTCAAGGGCGGATTTAACGTCTTCGACAATATCATAAATGATTTCATACGAACGAATATCAACATTTTCTTTGGCTGCCAGTTCCCGCGCCTTGGTTGTGGGACGAACATTAAAACCTATTATAATGGCGCCCGAAGCTGAAGCCAGCAACACATCCGATTCCGATATTGCACCGACTCCGCGGTGAATAACGTTAACCGAAACTTCGCTGGTTGCTATCTTTAATAAAGAATCAGTAATAGCTTCCATTGAACCGTCCACATCGGCTTTGAGTACCACAGAAAGCTGCTGGATTTGGCCTTTTTGAATTTGCCGGGAAATTTCATCAAGCGAACGCGGGCGGTTACGCCAATGTTCATGTTCGCGCTGTAAAACCTGGCGTTTTTGGCTGATATCTTTAGTATCCCGTTCTGTTTCCAGAACCAGGAAGGTATCGCCGGCTTGCGGAATACCGTTAAAACCAAGCACCTGTACCGGCACCGATGGCCCGGCTTCCTTGACACGTTTGCCGCGTTCATCAAGCATTGAGCGGACTTTGCCGCTATGGGTTCCAGCAATAAAAGGATCGCCGGTATGTAAGGTGCCAGCCTGCACCAGGACCGATGCAACCACACCTTTGCCCTTATCCAGACGCGACTCGATCACTACACCCTTGGCTTTACGATTGGGGTTCGCTTTCAAATCCAGAACTTCCGCTTCAACCAGAATCATTTCCAGCAATTGTTCCACATTTTGACCGGTCTTGGCAGAAATTTCTACACTTTGATATTTACCGCCCCATTGTTCAATCAACACATTATGATCGGCTAATTGTTTCTTGATCATTTCAGGATTGGCATTGGGCTTGTCAATTTTATTTATTGCAACAATAATGGGAACGCTTGCGGCTTTGGCATGACTGATGGCTTCAATAGTTTGCGGCATAACGCTGTCGTCGGCGGCAACGACCAGCACAACAATATCGGTAACCTGGGCGCCGCGCGCGCGCATGGCAGTAAATGCTTCGTGACCGGGGGTATCCAAAAATGTCACTGCTTTGCCGTTCAGTTTGACTTCATAAGCGCCGATATGCTGGGTTATACCGCCGGATTCGCCGGCTATGATATTACTCTTGCGGAAATAATCCAGCAAGGAGGTTTTACCATGATCGACATGGCCCATAATGGTAACTACCGGCGGACGCATGACCAGGTCCGAATCCTGATCCTTCTCATCCATTTGATCCAATATATCTTCGCCAAATTCGGATAAAGCTTCAATTTCATAACTGTATTCCGATGCCAGTAAAGTAATAGAATCCATATCCAGGCGTTGGTTGATGGAAACCATCATGCCCATTTCCATACACTTTTTTATAAGTTCCGAGGGCTCTATATCCATAAGCCGCGCCAGTTCAGCCAAAGACATAAACTCGCTGACCCGTATGATCGGCGTCCGTTCGACTTCTTCTTCCTCTTCCACATGCAGGCGGCGTTTTTTCTTTTTACCTTTGGTGGTATCTTCGATCGACGCTAAAGTATGACGAATATTTTCCTGAATTTCCTCTTCATCGAAAACCGGTTTGCGTTTTTTCTTCTTTTTGGATTTTTTCCGCACACCAAATTTTTCTTCTTCAAGAAGAACCTCAGTATCGGCAGTTTTGAGTTTTGGCCGGACTTTTTTCTTTTTCTTTTTCCTGGAATCGGCAGTTTCGGTAAATTTTTGTTCTTCAGTTACCGCTACCTTCCCAGGTTCTACCTCAACTGCAGGGTGCGGCCGTTTCGGTTTTTCTTTTACCCTTTCAAGGGGTTTTTCTTTTGGTTTGGCCGGTCTTAGCTGATCCGGTTTTGCCTCTTCTCTGGGTCTGGGTCGGAATTCCTGTTCTGTCGGAGGTATTTCAACTATTTTGATCTTTTTACGCTGCCGATCCCTGCTTTCGGCCGGTTCTTTAACAATCTCAATAACCGGCGGCTTTTTTTCAACCATAGTTGCAGAAGGTTCTACTCCCGGTTTTTCAGGAGCCGTGGTAATTTCCGCTTCTTTTTGCTGACGCAGCTTGGGTTTTTCTTCGACCAGTTCCTGCGAAATTCGAATCCGCCGTTCTACATCCTCTTTGGTCTTTTCACTTTTTCTCTTCTCGCTAGCCTGCTTGTCTCGTAACTTTTTCCTGAATTCATAATCTTCATCAACCTTTTCCGGAAGAGTCTGGATTCCATACTTTTCCATCACTTGAGCATAAGCTTCATCCGAAAGAGGACTCATGTGATTCCGAATATCATAATTCAGGTCCGTAAGAAAAGCTACCAGAGCTTCATTAGAGATATTAAACTCTCTTGCTACCTGAAATACTCTTTTTTTAACAGCCAAAAAATTAACTCCTAAATTAATATGGCATCAAACAACCAGGCTTGATTAGAATAATACTCCGATGCAACTATTTTTCGGAGGCTGCAAAAGTTGCCTTTAGTTTTTCTGCAGTTTTAAGCCCAATACCGGGCAAATTGGTCAACTCTTCAATATCTGCTTCGACAATATCGCGTATGGTCTCAAAACCTCCTAAAATTAAGGTATTTTTAATTTTTACAGAAATTTCCTGAACTTCGGTCAATGGCAAATCAAGGCCGCTTTCCGATTCGACAATTTCCTGGTATTCTTCTTCTTTAACAGTCTGAATATCATAACCGGTCAGTTTCGATGCCAGGCGCCGATTTTGGCCGCCTTTGCCGATTGCCAGCGAGATCTGTTCATCATCCAGCACTGCAATGACTTTTCTGGCGTCTTCATCTATAACAATTCGTTTTGGTTTTGCCGGGCTCAGAGCGCGGGTAATAAAGATTTCCGGTTCGGCGCTCCAGTTAATAATATCAATTTTTTCATTATTAAGTTCTTTAACAATCGCCTGAATTCGCATACCTTTCATACCAACACAAGCGCCAACCGCATCGATTCTTTTATCATTTGAATAAACTGCTATTTTGGTCCGTTCACCGGCTTCACGAACAATCGCTTTAACATCAATGATGCCTTCGTTTATTTCCGGTACTTCAAGTTCAAAGAGCCGGTTGAGGAACGAGGCGTCGGCGCGGGAAACAATGATCTCCGGGCCGCGTGATGTTTTATTTACCGATTTAATGACAGCCCGTAACGATTCACCGCGGCGGTATTTTTCATTAGGTATTTGTTCCGATTTGGGTAAAATGACTTCGGTATTTTCCGCTATTAAAAAAATCTCGTCCCGATTTATCTGGCGAATTTCTCCGCTAAGTACTTCACCGGCGCGATTTTTAAATTCGTCATAGATCAATTCTTTTTCGAATTCCTTGATGCGCTGGTTCAGGTTCTGCTTTGCAGAAATGATCAACCTCCGTCCAAACGTCGACGGGTCGATAATCTCCAGATATTCATCACCCAGTTCGAGGTCCGGCTCTGCTTTTTTTGCAGTAGCAAGGTCAATTTCCGTTACCTCATCCTGAACATCGGTGACTATGGTTTTACTTTGATAAATTTCAATTTCACCTTTTTCAAGGTTGACAAAAACATCAAAGTTTTCCGAGGTGCCAAATTTCTTTTTGATCATTGATAAAAAAATCTCTTCCATGATCTTGGTCAAAACTTCCTTATCAACATTTTTTTCTTTGATTAATGCGCCAAAAGCGGAGACAATTTCACTTTTCATGTTTAATACCTGTTCAGTAAGGTCTAAAATTCTATTACAATTTTAGCGGATTTTATTTGCTGCACATCAACACTGGTTTCAGTTTCATCATCAATAGTCAGGGTTATCAAATTTTGCTCAACGCGGGTAATTCTCCCGACCAGTTTTTGTTCCTTGCCGTCCACAGGAACTAATATCTTGACTTTTTCGCCAATATTTCGTTCAAAGTCTCTTATCGTTTTTAAAGGCCGATCCAAACCCGGAGACGATACTTCGAGACGATACCGCCCGTTGATCAAATCTTTACGGTCCAGCAGATCGCCTATTCTACGGCTGGCCTCGGCGCACCGGTCAATTGAAACACCACCCTTTTCATAAACATATATGCGCAATTGGGCGCTTTTATTGGCGCCGAACATCTGGCATTCAACTAATTCCAAACCCATTTCGTCCAACACGGACGCAGCCAAAGTTTTTATATCGTCAAAATTTTGCACCATTTGATTCCATATTACAACAAAAAAATGGGCCCATGTGGGCCCAATAATTAACTAATATAATAAAAAAACTAAAATTATGCAAGGATTTTCTATTTTATATCAATGACTAGAACAAAGCTTTTAGTAAAATAGCGTCATCCTTTTCCTTCGATTCCGGGTAATCTTTAATAATCTTTTCGTATAATTGTTTTGCTTTTTCATTATTTTGGGCCAAACTATAGCACCGGCCAGCTTTTATAAAGTATGCCGGGGCAATAAATGTATCGGAAAACCTGGCTGCGGTTTTCTCATACTGACGCGCTGCGCCTTCATAATCATTTTTTTGCTCTAAACAGGCTGCGATTCCCGCCATTGCTGAAGATAATATAACCTCATCACCTTTAAACCCTGAAGCAAATTTTTTGTAATACTTCTGGGCATTATCAAAATCGCCGTTTTTAAAAAATGTATTGGCCAGGTAGAAAGCGCCAAGTTTACCGCTATGGGTACTGCCATAGTTTTCAACCAGGTTATTCAACAGCGGCAGAGCATTTTGATAATCACTTTCCTGGTAGGCTCTCATAGCCTTGGCCAGTTCCACACTGGCGCCGGCTTCTTTCTTTTTGTGGGTGAAATTTAGAAATATCACAATAGCCAATACGGCAATAAATGCGGCAAGGGCTATTAATAATGTTTTAGAGTTTTGGTCAACCCAGGTTTGAGCTTTAAAATAAAAAGTAACCAGCTTGTCTTCTTTTAAAGTCTTTTTGGTGATTCGTTTTCGTGGTTTTAACATTTTATCCCTTAAGATTAATATTTTATTGGACAATTAAAAAAAGTCAATAAATATATACTTAAAAAAGAAAAAATGCAAGTACTAAAACAATATTTGACTATTCATAAAGAAATTATTTAGGAGGACGCGCTTCACGGGCGGTTACGGTAACAATTTCATATATATTGGTGGCAATTGCGGCTACAAATATCATTACGATTACAATCACAGTGATCATTCCATACTGCGATCTCATGATTCCAAGCCATTCGGCGGCTTTAACAAACAAGGGGAAGGAAAACAAACCAATCAATACTGCAAAACAAATACTAAAAAGCGATTTGGTATTGTTATCTTTGCCACCGGCAAAATAGGAGATGACGAAAATAGCCAACCCTAATGTAATGGCGATCAGGGAAAGGGTTTTATTAATCGGGAGCCATTGTAAATTGTTGACAATGGGTTCAAAAACTTGCGTGGAATCGACCTCTGTTATTTCCATGGTTCAACCCCTGTCTGGTTAAGAATGAAAAACACTGGGTTACTAATAAAAAGTAATCCGGTTGACATGGTTTAATTTTGTGTATAAATATTATTGAATAACCGGCAATAAAGCAAGTGGTTTTTTACAATTTTCATCCGGCTCATTTATTCCTCACCAACAGTTTGCCAGAACATGTACTTGATAAAAACAAAGCCGTGATAAACCTGGGAATTACCACTTCTGTCTATAATGACCGGGTTTTCTTCAACTCGTATATAGAGTTCCATATCCTTGCGATTGAGACCTGCGGCGCGGGTGGCGTCGATATCAAAATCGCGCATGGAAATGTCGCCGTCGATTGCCGGGATTACCCGGAACCCGCCGTATTTTCTGCGGAAAAAGGCATGAACTTTTTCAAAAGAATTATCCGTTGCCACTACAAACACCTGGGCGCTGGGTCCCATCTCTTCAGCTTCCAGCAAGGCAATATCTTCCCGCAAGACCCCTTCTTCAAAAGTCAGATCGCCGGCCAGCGCTTTCAGGTCGGCCATGGTGCGGTTTAAACTATCCGAGAGTTGTACAGATACCGGGTAACTGATCAAATATATATCGATGCGGGTTGGCCAGAAACGATTAGCCATGCGCGGGATTTTAACCGAGTAAATTTCTATACGGCTGGCGGATTGTTTATTAATTTCGGAAAACACATACACATAGCGGTCGCCGGTTTTATAAAATCGCTGTCCACACAGGAAAGAATAAAAAGCCACCACAGTGCGCGGGTCATCCTCGCTGATAAAACTCATAATCCGCATAGTACGCGCTTTGGGAAATTTTAATTTTTCCTGTTCGGTTAAAAAGGCAACAAAATCCTGATCAAGCACACCATTTTGGTAGACAAACTGATCGAATGTGCTTTCCCGGAAGAAAATTTGCCCGTTTACAGGCGCACCGGACAACACAATTATCAGGATGATGCCGGTAAACAGTATACTTTTAAGATTGTGAAATAGCATAAAAAATTGTCCGTTAATAATAAAATCAATCAATAAAACCTATTGTACAAACACTATTAGAAAAGACCGTTATCGGTCAAGCTGCCACGAAAAGCAGGAACGCTTGCCGGTATGACAAGTTGGACCTTTGGGCTTGGCAATGACCAGCACTGTATCGCAATCGCAATCTGTATAAATTTCAACTACTTGTAAAAAGTTTCCTGAAGTTTCACCTTTGGTCCAATATTTTTGCCGGGAGCGGCTCCAAAAGGTTACCATGTTTTTTTCCAGGGTCATCACAACGCTATCCCGGTTCATATATCCCAGCATCAAAATGGCGCCGTCGGCTTGATCCTGAATAATAGCCGGGATCAGGCCGTGTTCATCAAATTTCAGTTTTTGCAAAAAAGTATCCGATTGGAGCTTTTCAATCTCGGACATGTATATTCCTTTCTTTCAGGTATGATTTAACTTCACGAATTGAATTTTCACGATAATGAAAAATCGAAGCAGCCAGGGCGGCATCGGCACAACCCTCTTTGAATACATCGACAAAATGCTGCGGTTCGCCGCAGCCGCCGGATGCTATAACAGGTATGGATACGGCTCTGGAAATAGTCCGGGTCAATTCAATATCAAAGCCGATCCTGGTGCCGTCGCGATCCATAGAGGTTAACAGTATTTCACCGGCGCCTAGGTTTTCGGCTTGCATTGCCCACTCCAGGGCGTCTTGGTCCACCGGTTCCCTGCCGCCGTATATATAAACCTGCCAGCCTTTATCATCGCGGCGTTTGGCGTCGATTGCCAGTACCGTAGCCTGACTGCCGAACTCCCATGCACATTTCCTGATCAGCTCCGGGTTTAAAACCGCGGCAGTGTTCATCGTCACCTTGTCGGCGCCGTTTTGCAACAACACGCGGGCGTCATCAACCGTACGGACCCCGCCGCCGACTGTTAACGGCATAAACACCTGCTCCGAGGTGCGGCGCACCACATCCAGCATGATCTCTCGCTTGTCGGATGAAGCGGTAATATCCAGAAATACCAGTTCATCGGCGCCGTGCTCATCATAATAACGGGCCTGTTCCACCGGATCGCCGGCATCGACCAGGTTTAAAAAATTAATTCCTTTAACAACCCGCCCGGCTTTGACATCGAGGCAGGGTATGATCCTTTTTGCCAGCATATCTATTTACTATCCGTTATATAATTCATTCAGTTTGACCAGATCGAGTTGATTTTCATAGAGCGCTTTGCCGACAATTGCGCCGTCTATATACTTACAGTTTGTATTTAACAATGCAGAAAAATCCTCAAGGCGCGAAAATCCGCCGGAGGCAATGACCTGCATTTGGGTGTGGTTGGCTAATGCAACAGTATTGTCAATGTTGGGGCCGCTCAATTCACCGTCGCGGTGGACATCGGTGTATATGATCCGAATTACACCCAGGTCTTTCATGTGCCGGGCAAAGGTATAAACATCCGTATCGGTTTGCTGCTCCCATCCGGCAATAGCAACCTTGTTATCACGGGCATCTATACCAACTACTACTTTTTCAGCGCCAAAAGTATGCACGGCCTCTTTAATAATATCTGGATTAGTAACCGCCACAGTGCCGAAAATCACCCGCGTCACTCCCAGATCGAGCCACTGCGAGGCATCTTCCAGGCTGCGAATACCACCGCCCAGTTCCACAGGAATGGTGATAGTGGATAAAATATTCTTAATGATCTGAATATTTTTACCGGCGCGACCGAAAGCCCCATCCAGGTTGACCAGGTGCAGCATTGCAGAACCCTGTTGCTGCCATAATAATGCCTGGGCCGCGGGGGCGTCGCTGTAAACATGCGCCGAGTCTTCCCTGCCCTGCCGCAGTCGTACACACTTGCCCTGTAACAGATCTATGGCGGGTAATATGATCACATCAATCCTTTAAATTAATAAAATTCCTGAGAACCTGTAAACCGACTTTTTGCGATTTTTCGGGATGAAACTGTAAACCGTAAATATTCTTGCTTTGCAGCGCAATCGGTACACGGCCGCCATACTCGGTTTCGCCAATAACAATAGCCGGATCATCCGGAACAAAAAAATAAGAATGAGCAAAATAAAAATAACTGTCTTGCGGTATTCCTTCCCACAATGGTGAGCGGCGGGTTGGGATCAGCACATTCCAGCCCAGATGCGGTACTTTTAATTCATGAGCAAACCGTTTAACCCGGCCCTGAAGAACCGCCAGACCCCGGCTGGTTTTATCCTCTTCGCTGCCGGCGAACAATAACTGCATACCGAGGCAAATACCTAAAAACGGCCGGCCTGTAGCGATATAATCAAGCAACGGTTCGCGTAAATGCTTTTGGTCGATTTTTTCAACCGCCTGGCCAAAAGCGCCGACGCCGGGGAAAATGATCTTGTCCGCACGGGCAATTTCAACCGGATCGCTGGTGATGACAGCCCTGGCGCCGGAAAACTCAACGGCTTTTTGCACACTGCGCAGGTTGCCGGCCTCATAATTGATGATACAGATCATTACAATACCCCTTTGGTCGAGGGGATGCCCGCTTGCCCGCCATCGGGTGATACGGCCATACGTAATGCCCGTGCGACCGCCTTGCTCATTGCTTCCAGTGCATGATGCCGGTTTTGCCCATAGAGCAATGACACATGCAGGGTGATCCTGGCATTCATAGCCAGGGCACGCAGGAATTCCGGGAACAGTTCACTTTCGAACTGACCGACTAGACCGGCATCAAGGTCATTTTCATAAAACAGGAAGCCACGACCGCTAATATCAACAACGGCGCGGGCCAGCGCTTCATCGAGCGGGCAATAGGCATGACCAAAGCGGGTTATGCCGGCGCAATCGCCCAGCGCCTGGGCAAAGGCCTGACCCAGCACAATACCGGTATCTTCAACAGTGTGATGACCATCTATATGCAGATCGCCTTTGACTTTGATATCCAAATCGAACCGGCCGTGCTTGCGCAAGGCGTCCAGCAGGTGGTCAAAAAAGCCGATGCCGCTGGAACATTCGCCCTTGCCTGAGCCGTCCAGGTTCAGGGAAACAGAAATTTCCGTTTCTTTGGTTTTACGGTTTACAATTGCCTTGCGGTTCATTTTTCGTCCTTGAATATATCCTGCAATTTTTCCAAAAACAATTCATTCTCCTGTCGCGAGCCGATACTGACGCGCTGATAGCCTTGCAGCAGATCATAGCTGCTTACATCCCGCACCAGGATACCGCGCTTTTTCAGTTCTATAAACAAGTTAACATCCTTTGGCGTATGAAACAACAAAAAATTGGCCGAGGACGGAAATACCCTGATGAATTTACAAGCCTGCATCTGCTGGTACAGCCATTCCCGCTCGACTTTTAACCGTTCGATCTGCTGCAGCATCAGGCCGGGGTCATCCAGCAGCCGACATGCTACCAATTCCGTGAACAGGTTAATGTTATAAGGGATATTTACTTTGACCAACTGGGCAATGATCCCGGCGGCGGCAATAAAATAACCGAACCGCAGCCCGGCCAGGCTGAACGCTTTGGAAAAAGTGCGCGAGATCAACAGGTTAGGATATTCAGGCAGCAGTTCTATGGCCGAGCGCTCGCAAAACTCGCCATACGCCTCGTCAAAGAATACCAGTCCCGGCGCTGCGGCGCAAACCTGGCTTACCTGCTCCATATCCATTTCAAATCCGGTGGGATTATTGGGTGAACACAAGATGACCAGGCGCGGGTGATGTTGTTTGATAGCCTGCAATAATTCAACAATCGGGAACGGCGTACCCGGCGGCTGCAACACTTTGATCAATTTGGCGCCATACAATTCATTAAACATTTCGTACAGAGAAAAGGTTGGAGCGCAATAGATAATGGTATCGCCGGGTTCGATCACCGCGGAATAGAGAGTTTGTAATATCTGGTTTGAACCGTTGCCGGTTAAAATCTGCCCGGCTTTAACCTGGTGCCGGGCAGCCAGCTTTTCGCGCAGCAGCGGCGAAGTATTGACCGGATAACGATTCCATTCCAGTTTTTTAGCGCGTTCACATAATTCGTCTTTGATCGTCTGCGGCACGTCGGCCGGATTTTCATTCTGGTTCAGTTTTGCCAGGTATTCCTTTTGCGGCGGGGATTCGTACCCCTGCATGGCTGTTACCGCTTTTTTAAAATAGTTTTCCATCTAGTCACTCATTCTAATTTTGATAGCATTGGCGTGGGCGGTCAATTCTTCGCTGTTGGCAAAAGTGATGATCTTTTCACCGTGCTTGAGAATACCCTCGCGGCTATAGTGCACAACGCTGCTGGTTTTCATAAAATCTTCAGTGCGCAGGGGACTGAAGAAACGCGCCGAGCCGTTGGTCGGCAACACATGGTTCGGGCCGGCCCAGTAATCGCCCACCGCTTCAGGCGACCAGGAACCCAAAAAGATCGCCCCGGCGTTCTTGATTACTTCCAGCGTCTCCCAGGGTTTTTCCACGTGCAGGCCAAGATGTTCCGGCGCCAGTTGGTTGGAAAGCGTAATACATGATTGCATATCGGGCATTAGCAGAATGCCGCCGTAATTATCAAGAGATTGCTGAATGATCTCCCGGCGCGGCAATTGCGCCATTTGCTGTTCAACCTGGCGCTGCACTGTTTGCGCCAGCTCAGGCGAGTCGGTTATCACAATTGATGAAGCCAGCGGGTCATGTTCGGCCTGGGCCAGCAAATCGGCGGCGGTATAAGCGGCATTGGCGGTTTTATCGGCAATGACAATTACCTCACTGGGCCCGGCAACCATATCGATGCCGCAATGTCCGAACAATTGCTTTTTGGCAGTAGCCACATAGATATTGCCGGGGCCGACAATTTTATCCACCTGCGGCACGGTTTGAGTGCCGAATGCCATAGCGGCAATTGCTTGGGCACCGCCAATGCGAAATACCTGGGTAATACCCAGTTCCCACGCAGCGGCCAAAATGGTCCTGTTAACCTCACCCTGGGGATTTGCCGGGGTTGTGAGGATAATTTCCCGTACTCCCGCTACTTGCGCCGGTACTACGCCCATTAACAGCGAAGACGGGTAAACCGCGCGGCCGCCGGGCACATAAACGCCAACCCGTTCCAGGGGCACAACGCGCTGCCCCAGCACAATGTTATCCAACTCTTCGCAGAACCATGACTGTGGCAGGTTCTTTTCGTGAAAGCGGCGAATATTTTCCTTTGCTTCACGCAATACCGCCAGCAGTTCACCATCCAGTTCCTGGTGCGCGGTTTCCAGCTCAACGGCGGATACGGCCATGCCGTAGCGATGCAGATCAACCTTGTCGAATTTTTGCGTATATTCATATAATGCAGCATCGCCGTTGAGACGAACATTTTCAAGAATCGCCGTAACAATCTGGTTGACCTCAACCGAAACGCGAGTTCGTCGCTGCATGAACCGTTCGATAAACCCCTTTATTTCTTGATCCCGGAATATTTTCATTTTATTGGCCTGATTTAATAAATCACTTTATTTAACGGGTATTCTATGATATCCTGGGCGCCGGCGCGTTTCAGGGTGGGTATCAAATCTTTTATTGTTTTCTCATCAACGATAATTTCCACAGCTACCCAGTCTTCGCCATATAAAGATGAAATAGTCGGTTTTTTCATGGCCGGCAGCACTTTGATCAGGTTGTCGATTTTTTCTTTGGGCAGGTTCATTTTTAAACCCACTTTGCCCTCCGCCTGGATGGCGCTTTGCAGCAGCATGTTCAGGTCTTCTATCTTTTGCCGTTTGAAGGCATTCTGCCAGCTGGTTTTATTAGCAATAATCATGGTGCGCGATTCCAGCAGCACATCGACAATGCGCAGGTTATTAGCGCGCAGCGAACTGCCGGTTTCGGTTACTTCGACGATCGCATCCACCAGGGTAGGGGCTTTAACCTCCGTAGCGCCCCAGGAAAATTCGACTTCTGCCTGGACGCCGTTTTTCTTTAAATAATCTTCGGTGAGATTAACAATTTCCGTGGCAATGCGTTTACCCTGCAAATCCTTGACACTTTTTATGTCCGAATCATTAGGAACCGCCAGCACCCATTTGACCGGGCGCATGGTCAGTTTGGCGTAGGTCAGTTCGCCGACCTCGATGACATCGGCGCGGTTTTCCAGTATCCAGTCTTTACCGGTAAGACCAACATCGAATACTCCATCCTCGACATATTTGGCAATTTCCTGCGCCCGGATCAGAATGGCCTGAATGCTTTCATCATCAATCGAGGGGAAATAGGAACGCTCGCTGACCGAAAAATAATACCCGGCTTTGGCCAGCAGGCGAAAAGTGGATTCCTGCAGGCTGCCCTTGGGCAAGCCAACCCGCAACACATTATTATTGTTACCATTTACAAAACCCATAACAACTCCATAGTAAAAATTAAATTTTCATGCTCCCGGCCATATTTAACCGGACAACTGTTGCGCACCGTTTTGTACACGGCTCTCAGTCTTTGAACTCATAAATAAAAAAAAAGCCCGCCGGGTTACGGAGGGCTTTAATTTAAAAAAAGATCAGGATATATTAATCACCCGCCCGCTACAAGGAATTGTCGGTTATATGAGCATGGTGATGATGATGTACGGTATATCTGATCATAATATTCTCTTTTTTATACACAGTAAATTTACTATAAACAAAAATGTAATGCAAGAAAAATTTTGGATAAAACCGACTATTTACGCCGGTTTTTTTCCAGCAACTCCTGCACTTCCCTGGCGACAACCACTTCTTCATTGGTTGGAATAACCGCTACCTTAACCTGTGAAGCGGACGAAGAGATAAGCGCTTCGCCGTTAACCGTGTTGTTTAAATCCGTATCTATCTGAATGCCAATACAATCCAGGGCGTTACATATCTCCCGGCGGAACGGAGCGCTTTTTTCACCAATACCGCCGGTTAAGACCAACACATCGCAGCCTCCCAAGGTAACATAATAAGCGCCTATGTACTGCTGTACACGGTAACAATAGGTCTTCATAGCAAGGATAGCACGCTCATCCCCTTGCAGAGCGGCATCTTCAATTTGTTTCACATCCTTGTTCTGCCCGGCAATCCCGGCCAGGCCGCTTTGCGACTGCAACAGTTCGGCAACCTCATCAACACTCATATTTTCCGCTTTTTGCAAATACAGGGGAATGAATGGATCGAGATCGCCGCAGCGGTTGGCGTTCAACAGGCCGCTTTGCGGGGAAAAAGACATGCTGGTATCAACCGACTTGCCGTTCTTGATGGCGCATATCGATGAACTACCACCCAGGTGACAGGAGATGATGCGGTTTTTATCCGACGCTAAACCGGTAAATTGCGGCGTGCGTTCGGCAATATAACGATGTGAAGCGCCGTGAAAACCGTATTTACGAATGCCATGCTTTTCCGCCAGTTTATATGGTAAACCGGTTGTATAAGCATAATCGGGAATGGTGCGGTGAAAAGCCGGTTCAAACAACCCCACGCACGGTACGCCGGGGATCATGACGGTAAACGCTTTGATTGCCTGAATATAGGGCGGATTATGAGCCGGAGCCAGGAAATTATATTCTTCCATAGCCTGCAATACCTGATCATTCAATACCCGACATTCGCGCATATTCTTTCCGTGTACGGTTTTAAAACCGACAGCGTCTATTTCGTGTAAACCGGTTAACAACCGGTTATCTTTATTTATGAGAAAATCTGTACATGCGGAAATGGCTTGCTGATAATTGCGGAATTCCCGGCTGCCACTTGCCCGGTTCGCTGCACAGGAAAACGAAAAGCAGGAATTATCCGTACCGATATTTTCCACTTTACCGGCGGCCAGGATGATCTCCTCCGGCATGGTATACAATTTAAATTTAAATGAAGTGCTGCCAACATTGGCAACCAGGATCTTCATACGCGGGTTCCCTGGGCCGATTTGGTTCTGCTGTGCATTTCTGCGGCCAGACAAATTGCGCCGATGATACCGGCTTTATTACCCAGCCGGGCGCGGGCTATTTTTAAATTAAGCAGCGCGGGGCCCATGGCTTTTTGCTTGACTGCGGTATGGATTGTTTCAATAAATTTGTCGCCGGCATCCCCCACACCACCGCCGATAACTATCATTTCAGGATTGAATATGTTGACTAATGTAGCCAGCGCCGCTCCCAGACACTCACAGGTGTCCGCAATCGTTCCCTGGGCTTCGGGTTCGCCGGCTTTGGCGCGTTCAAAAATATCCTCGGTTTTAACTGCTGCAGGATCGACCTTTTTGCGTTTGGCATAATTTTCTACCATACCGGTAGCCGAAGCATAACGTTCAATACAACCGATACCGCCGCAATTACACTTTAATCCTTTATAATCAATTGTCAAATGGCCAAGTTCTGCGCCGGCATAATTGGCGCCGCGAAAGATTTCATTATTTAAAATAATTCCACCACCAATACCTGTTCCCAAAGTCAGGGCAATACTATATCTGTAACCTTTGGCAGCGCCCATACGGGATTCGGCAAATGCCATGACATTGGCATCGTTATCGGCCCAAACGGGAATGCCGAACTTTAATTCAATTTCGCCGCGAATATCGGCATCTATCCAGTGCGGTAAATTGGGGGTGCTGCCGATTTGTTTGCCTTTTTCAAAATCAATAGCGCCGGGACTGCCAAGTCCGATTGCTATTACCCGGCCACCCTGTTCTTTGGCAACATGCAGCAATTCTTCTATTGCAGAAAATATGACATTAAAAATTTCCTGCTTGGGTTCTTTGCCCTTACTGGGGGTTTTCTTGTTGATAATCAGTTCCCCGTCGGGAGTTCCCAATGCGTATTTTAAAAAAGTACCACCCAAATCCATGCCGATAACAAAATCCTTGCCCTGCGACATAAAGTAAATCTCCTCATACTCAAAAATTTGTGGGAATAAAATTAAATATAACAAAAAAAATACTGTAATTCAAGCAGGATAATCAGCGCCTGGATGAAATCAACTCCCGGCAAACCTTTTTATAGGCTTCAAGCGTGCCAATATCATAATAAGTTTGCTGCATTACCCAGGCATAAACCGGTTTCTTTTTATACAACCAGGCGGTAAAATTACCGGGTGCATCGGGATTATTACCTTCCTGAATATATTGTGCAAATAAATGCAACGTCGAACTTGTATACATATACAAAGCAGGGCCGACATAATTGGATTTTGGCTGCGCCGGTTTTTCCTCAAAACCGATGATCCGGTTATCCCGATCCAGTTCCATTACACCGGAACGTTGCAGCTTTTCCAGGCTTTGCACCGGGTGGGCCAGAAATATATCGGTTTTTTTCTCATCAAAAAGATTCATCATACCGGTAAAACCGGTTTGATAAATATTATCACCGGCCGCTACCAATAAATCCTGTTCCAATTTCAGGGTTTGAATTACATACAAAATATCACCAATTGCTCCCAAACGGGAGTCGTTGTCGGTAGTACCATCATTAATAATCTGGAAATTAAAACCCGGATACCGGTTCGACTGCCTGATCCTGTCAACCCAGTTACAGAAAACCAAATAAAATTTGTTATTTGTAACAATATAAACGTTATCAATCCTATTCAACGCCTGAAATTGATCGAGCAAATATTCCATTATAGTTTTGTTGCCGATTTCCAGCAAAGGTTTCGGCAAATTTTTTGTTAACGGGTATAAACGTGTGGCATAACCGGCCGCTAAAATAATTGCTTCCATACATACCGCTCCATAATGTTCAACCGGTTCCGGTCGGTGGTGAATAAATTTTAAATCAGTGTAGACTGTTAATGACTGTCAGGATATTTCATAAATAGAGTCGTCAATTTTTTCCAGCGTAACAGTTTGTCCATAATGCGTTCTGAAATCAGGCAGCAACGGCGCAACATCGATCCGGTAATGGACATGCGGTTTATTCGGTCCCTGGCACCAGCAATCGACGATTTTTATTTGTGTTTCAATTTGTTCTTTTCCTGCTTTTAAGCTAAAAGGTACGCCCGGATTGGGGAAAAGTTTCAAACTATCTTTCATCACCATAATATAATGTTCCAAAGCTTCCTCCCCGGACAGTTTACGTACATAGCGTATTTTTCTTGTTTCCATAGATACCTCCGGCCATTAACTGTTTATTTAACAGGATCAAAAATCACTGTTTTCATATCTTTATGAAACATACTTTTATATAAAGTTTGCACCTCGTCGAGAGTAGTGTTTTTAGTCGCCGGCAAACCACTTGTTTCTTCGTTATCCTGCCATACCAGCGTTGCCGGGTCGGCTCGATCAATGTACATAACGCCGTTCAAATGGTCAATCTCGTGCTGCAGAACCACCGCCAGCAAACCACGGCCAATTATTTCCACCGGCACGCCATTTTCATCGAGAGCGCTGACAATTACTTTTTCCGAGCGGGGAACCTGGGCTTCCAAACCGGGCAAACTCAAACATCCCTCTTTGCCTGTTACCATATTTTCACTACAGGCAGTTATTTTGGGATTGATCAGTATATAGGTTTTTTCAAAATCGGTTATCGTAATTATTTGTTTGGCAACGTCGACCTGGTTGGCGGCAAGACCGACTCCATCTTCTTCCTCCATTGTTTCCAGCATATCTTGTAGAAATTGTTTATCAATTTCTTCAGGCTTGACCGGTTCCGCTGTTTTACGTAATGTGGGATGTCCGTATTTGATTACTTTTAAAACACTCATTCAAATCCTTTCCACGACTTGCATTTTATTATGAAATCTGCCGGTTAATAATCAATCTGAATTTTTTTTATTGGACGTATTGTCCTATACTTAATTACTGGCGGTCACCTGCCTGTTCTTTAAAAGATAAACGCAGCAGGGGTTTTGTTTTATTCCCTCTTCCTGTTTGCCAGTCGCTTTTCACGACGAACCCCGGCTTCCTCCCAGCGTTGTATCTGCTCTGCAGTGAGCGGAATAAGGTCAGGTACCGGCACAGGTTTGCGATCTTGGTCCATTCCCACCAGGATAAAAAACCCCGAGGCGGCCAAAAAAGCCTCATCCTTATAAGTATCTTCCCCAAAAACTTCCACATTGATCTCCAGCGAAGATGTAAAAGTTCTGTTTACCATAGCGATAACTTTGACAACCATACCGATAACCAGTGGCCGATGAAAATGCAAATCTTCGACCGCAATTGTCGAAACCAATGTTTGCGAATGCCTCCTGGCGCATATCGAGGCAGTCATATCCATCAATTCCAGAATCCGCCCTCCAAAAACCGTACCGATAGAGTTGGCGTCTCCCGGTCTGACCAGGTATGAACATTCTGTTATTGATTTAAAAGGAGATTTACTCTTTTTCATCTCTTACCATAAATTGTTCATCGGCGTGGTAAGAACTCCTTACCAACGGGCCGGATTCTATATGAGCAAAGCCCAAATCAAGGCCGAATTGTTTTAATGCCGCAAATTCTTCGGGCGTTACAAACCGATCGACAGGCGCATGTTCTTTATCCGGGGCAAGATATTGCCCGATTGTCAAACGTTTACAATTAACCGCCAGCAGATCTTGCATAACTGTATGTACCTGCGCAATGGTTTCACCCAGGCCCACCATAATACCCGATTTGGCGAAAACGCCATAATCCGCGGCCCGCTGCAACACCTGCAGGGAGCGATTATAATCCGCCTGCGGGCGCACCAGGGGATACAGGTGCGGAACGGTTTCGATATTGTGATTTAAAATATCCGGGCGGGCGTCCAGCACAGTTTTTAAAGCCGGCCACGAGCCTTTAAAATCCGGTATTAACACCTCAACACGGCAGCCGGGTTGCTGCTCATGTATTTGCTGAATTGTCGCTGCAAAATGGTATGCGCCGCCATCAGGCAGATCATCGCGGGTGACGGAAGTGACTACCGCATAGCGTAAATTCAATGCTTTTACGGCGCCGGCGACTCTAGCGGGTTCATCTTGATCGAGCATTCCAGGCTTGCCGGTTTTAACGGCGCAAAAACGGCAGTCGCGGGTACACACATCCCCCATGATCATAAATGTGGCAGTCTGACGATTCCAGCATTCCCCCAGGTTTGGGCAGCGGGCGCTACGGCATACGGTGTGCAGCCGTTCATCCTGTATCAATTTATGAACACGCTCGTAATGTTCTCCGCCGGGGAGTTTTACTTTCAGCCAGGCTGGCCGGCGTTGTACTTCCTGGGTACTCATATTGCTAAAACTCTTGACAATCTGATTACTCTTCCGTCCACTTTTCACCATGAACGACAAATTTCATAAATGCTTCCTCAGTCCAGGGCATCTTTTCTTTAAATATATCATTGATCACATCGGCATAGACCCTGATCTCGTATTGCGCATGTTCTTCCATACGCAGGGAAAGGAAATTCATCAGGGCGCGGGCATTAATCGTCCAGTAAAACTGGGTATACAAAGATAATGGCAAGACAATGCGGGCATGTTCTTTGGCAACACCTTGTTCCAGCAGTTCGTGGTATAAATTATAAGAATTTTCATAATGCCGGGACATTTTTTCTTTAAGACGGTCATTCAAATCGGCTTCAATTTCGCTGAATTTATAATTACGGGCTTTTTGCGACCGCAAAGCTTCAGGCAGATGAAATTCTTCTTTCATTTCCGTATAACGGCCTGATATTTCATTATAACTGGCGATGCGATGGCGGAACCATTGCCGGGCAACAAAAATCGGGCATTTGATGTGAAATTTAAACACGGAATGTTCAAAAGGACTTTCATGCCGGTTGGCCATTAAAAAAAACAACAGCTTTTTATCCCGCTCATCGCTGGTTACGCCCTTTCCAAACGACACCCTGGCCGCCTGCACAACTGCGTCATCGCCGCCCATAAAATCGACCAGCCTGACCAGGCCATAATCGAGAACCTTGATCTCTTCTGTTGGGTTCACAAATGTCCTTTCAATTAAAATTAGTTGTACTATAAATTTTTAATACTTGTCACAATCTCTTGCCCGAATGCAAAACATTTTTGCAATTCTTCTGCGCCGGGCACAAGTATAGCCTGAATGCCTGCCAATGGCGCTTTGAACTTCATGGCTTTCAGCCGCTCATCCAGCATCGGTACAGCTTCGCCGCTCCAGCCCATAGAACCGAAACTGGCGGCGGTTTTGCCTTTGGTATCTATGGTTACCAGGCTATTGAGCACATCCCAAACCGGTTTGGCAACGGCATTGTTCAAAGTTGGTGAACCGAACAGTAATACATCGGCAGCTTCAATACGGTCGAGATGATCATTGATATCAATTTCGCATGCGTCAAATGTTTCCACAACGGCGCCGGCAGCGCGGGCGCCCTGGGCAATTTTCTCCGCCATAACGCCGGTATTGCCATGCGCGGTGGCATAATAGATCAACACTTGTGGAGCACTGTTTTCCGGCAGTGGCGCCGACCACTCACGGTAAGCCTGGATGTACTTTTCAATACCGGCAGTGAGCACCGGGCCGTGCGAAGGCGCAATGATTTTAATATCCAAAGGCTCTATCTTGGTCAACGCATTGCGGACTTGTTTTTTAAACGGCCGCATGATCATATCAAAATAATATTTGAAATCCGGTTGAAAATCGTATTTTACCAGGTGACTGAAAACCGCTTCGTCGGCAAAATGGGTGGCAAATACATCACAGGTGAACAACATTTTGCTGTTCTCCAGCCAGGTCATCATCGTATCGGGCCAATGCAAAAACGGCGCGGGGATAAAAGTCAGTTTGTTTTTTCCCAGGCTAAGTGTATCATTAGCGCCAACGCCGGTCATATTAACCTCGCGGTTGAGAATATTGGTAACATATTTCATCGCCGGCTTGGCGCAAAACACCTGCGCATGTTTGGCTACATCCAGCAACGCCGCCAGGCTGCCGGAGTGATCCGGCTCATTATGCTGGACTATAATATAATCGATATCCGCCGGGTTGACCAGGGTCTCCAGGTTATCCATATACTGCCCGGTGAATTTGGCTTTAACGGTATCGATAACGGCTATTTTTTCATCCCTGATGAGATAGCTATTATAGGTGGAACCATACGGGGTTTCCATAATAATATCAAATACCCGTAATTCAGGGTGTAATGCGCCAATCCAGTATACACTCTCATTAATTGGTAAGGGTTTCATACTCTCTCCGTTATTACCCGGCAGGTTATCAGATCTTTTCAACAATTATTTTATAACCATTCACTTTGACTTCTTCCACCTTGCAACTGCGTAGAGCGGCATCATTAGGTTTGGGTTTGCCGGAATGGTTGAGACACTGGGTCATAGCTTCTTCCAGCGAGGTTGCCACGCGCACATTGCAACAAGGGTGTTCACCCAAATGGTAAACCATATATAATTTCAATTCACTCATTTTAATTCTCCTGAACTCGTTTACTTGCCGGAATCCCGGTTCTTTCTGTAATCATCTATTGCAGCTTTTAAAGCGTCTTCAGCCAATACCGAACAATGTAATTTCACTTTCGGCAAGCCGCCCAGCGCATCGGTTACAACCTTGTTGGAAACTTTCAAGGCGTCATCAATATTTTTTCCTTTAACGATCTCCGTCACCATAGAACTGGTGGCAATAGCGGCGCCGCAGCCAAATGTTTTAAATTTTACATCGGTAATGATATCATCATCAACCCGGATGGTCAGCTTCATCACATCGCCGCAGGCCGGATTGCCGACCACGCCCGTACCATTGGCGTTTTCGACCACGCCGACATTGCGCGGGTGTTCATAATGTTCCATTACTTTTTCTGTATAATCATCCCATACATCCATATTTATCACCTGTTATTAATTAATGGGTATGCTTTGACCAGTTAAGTTTATCTATATCTATACCATCGCGGGCCAGGTCATACAAAGGCGACATTTCCCGCAATTTTTTAACATTTCTGACCAGCAATTCCAGGATATAATCTATTTGTTCGCTGGTGTTACTTTTACCCAATCCAAAGCGAATGGAACAATGCGCCAGCGATTCCGGTACATTGATAGCCCGCAACACATAAGAAGATTGCAGCGATGTTGATGTACAGGCAGACCCTGATGACAGCGCCACGTCGCGGCAGGCCAGGATGAGCGATTCGCCTTCTACATAAGCAAAGCTGTAATTCAGATTGTTGGCTAATCGTTTTATCGGGTGACCGTTCAATTTGCAGTGCTCGATCTGTTTATCGATACCATCGGCCAGGCGATTGCGCAAAATAAGCAGGCGATCTACCTCCTGCTTCATATCGCGTTTGGCTATTTCCGCCGCTTTGCCCAATCCGACAATGCCGGGAACATTCAACGTGCCGGAGCGCATGCCCCGTTCATGTCCGCCGCCATCGATAAGCGAGGTCAGTTTAATGCCTTTTCTTACATATAAAGCGCCGATACCTTTGGGGCCATACATTTTATGCGCAGAGATCGATAACATGTCGATATGATCGCGGATTACATTAATATCCACTTTTCCCAGCGCCTGCACCGCGTCGGTATGAAACGGAATTTTATGCTGCATAGCCAGTTGCCCAATTTCCGCTATCGGCTGAATTGTACCGATCTCACTGTTAGCGGTTTGAATAGAAATCAGGCGGGTTTCCGGTTTGAGCAAACTTGCCAGATGATCGAGATCGATCAGTCCATATTCATCGATGCGGGCATAGGCAATTTCATAACCTTCACGTTCCAGCCGGCTTACCGTATCCAGGATTGCTTTATGCTCGGTAGCAATGGTAATGATCTGCCCCTTTTTATCACGATTATTCCAGGCAATCCCCTTTACAGCCAGATTATCCGCTTCAGTAGCGCCACTGGTAAAAATGATTTCATCGGCGCTTTGGGCGCCAATTAAATCGGCGATTTTCTTTCTGGCTTCTTCCACAGCTTTACGGGCAATATGGCCGTATTCATGAGTATTGCTGGAAGGATTGCCGAAATGCTCCGTCAGGTATGGCATCATGGACTCGAGTACCTCTTTATCGAGAGGCGTGGTCGCATGATGATCCATGTATATAGCTTTCATATTAAAAACAACCTCGGAAATATTACTGAATGAATATAATTATATATTTCAAAATTACCCTTTTTTTAGATTAAAATCAAGTATAACAATCCGCTGTTGTAAAAAACCCTGGGAATTATGGTGTTTGCAATAAAAGACCTGGTGTACCGTGAAAAGAAATGCAACCTGCCGGGGAGATAAAAAAAAGGTTCACACCGGGGTATGAACCATTATAAATAAAGAAATATGTAATAAATATTTTATTCTTCGGATTTGTTAATTAACACGGTAACCTGAGCCAGCATATCATCAGGATTTTCTTGTACCGGTTCCTGATCGAGTTGCAGGGGTTCAACAAATGAAGATTCAAGCAAAACCAGATGCTGTTCGCGCTCCATAGCCAGATCGCGGAACAAAGCGCGCAATTCGGATTCAACCAGGCGGCGCGATACGGTCATGTAAAAATTTTTCAACTCTTTTTCATTTTTTTTCACAATTCGTACCGCATCATTCGGATCTTCGCAGCATCTTATTAAAGACGACAATTTATGCTTGGTACCTAAATTCAAATACAAAATTTTTTTACCGCTGGTTTTGCCATAGGTTTTAATGAGCTTGAGACGATTTTTTTCTTCTTTATCGGCAAGTCCCCTTAATATTGTTTCCGCATCATCATTTTTTACCAGTGTTGAGGCTTTAGAGTAAAACTCTTTCATGTCATTTTCACATTGTATCGACATTTTTAATGCCTCGAGTGAATCGATGGCGTTCAATTTATACATAATTCCAAACCTCCTTCATCCAGGGAACGTAAATTTACGGATGATTTATTTACAAATAATAATCAAAACCTCATGATTATCATTATCAGAATCTAGTGATAATATACTTTTTTTCCAAGAAATTAATGACTTTCAATTGTAAAAAATTGTAAATAACCTATTGATTTTATATATATATAACGCTTTAAGGAAGGAGTTTGTTCCCCACCTGGAGTAAAACTAATGAGCGACTTCCGCTAAGATATAAGGACCCCGCGGAATAACCGCAACCCTGGCATTTTCGCCAAGACGCGCCAGTTCACCGGCCAAAGCCGCTTCTACCGATTCCGCCCAGGGAACATGAATAGCATCTTTTTGTTGCTGGGTCAAACCATGTGACACTAGTATTATTTTGGCCTTTTTTGCCGCTTTGGCATATTCCTGTAATTGCCACTGGTCGATCACAAAATAGTTCTCATGCAAAATTTTATGCACAAAGACATCCAGGTTTTGTGTTTCAGTAATCAACCGGGTAAAATCCTGGCTGCCTATGCCCTGGCTGCATTCCGCAGCAATAATAATTGTGCCCCCCTTTTTGACAATCGGCAGCGCCGCAGTCAGTCCCTTAATTGCCTGGTAAAAGGTGGTGTCCAGGGGGTATCCGGCGCTGGTGGTAATAACAACATCCACGGGTTTCGGCACCGTATCGCGCACACTTGAATAAACAAATTCAACACCGGCAAGGTGAGCTTTATTCAGATCACCGGAAAAAATGCCGCATATCTCTTTTTTCTCATTTAGTGCAACATTGACAATAAAATCAACACCGGCAATATTGGCAATTTCCAGCGCCTCTTCATGAAAGGGATTGCCCTCGATGATCCCTTCCCTGGCGTTGGGATGAGCAAGCATTTCCGCGCCGTGCATGTGCTTCATGGTCTCGATGCCGGCAATACCGGGTACGATCAGTTTGCGTCCGCCGGAGAAACCGGCCATTAAATGGGGTTCAATAAAACCGGTAGCGATTTTTAAATCCGCCTCCACAAAGCGTTTATCGAGCCAGATATCGGCGCCCCGGGTTGTTTTTCCCAGATATTTGTGAGAGTCCAAATCGCCGGAATAATGATTTTCAATGCGGTATTTGCTTTTAATTTCTTCGCCCACCAGTTCGGTCAATTCATCATCCAGGTTGGGCCGGTGGATGCCGGTGGCAATGAGAATAAGAATATCCTCGTACTTTAATCCGGCGGCGTGTAACGTCTTCAAAATCGGGGGCAGGATGATGCGATTGGGTACCGGGCGGGTTATATCGCAAATCAGGATGCAGGCGGAAGACCGGTTTTTAGCCATATCGAATAAAGTCCGGTCGATGCCTATTGGCCGCAATAACGACTTGGTGATTTCGATATAAGTATCGGTTATTGGAATAGGATTGCTCATGGTAAGAACTTGAGCCAGATTGGCGTCAGGTACTTCTACGGCAAGGCCGGTTTTTCCATAAGCGAGTTCAATTTGCATGCCTGCTATCCAGTTTTATGAAATGAACCAGGTTTTGTTATTTTTTATTCAGCGTTGGGCTAAAGCGCGGATCATTATACATTTTAAACTGGCGATATATTTTATGCCGTTTATGAGCCTGCCGCAGATCGAGGATCAGTTTATCCAGGGCGCGGGACAGATCATCACGCTGTTCCGTTAAAATACCGACCCGCATTTTTGCCATTTTTTTATGCTCACTGTCGACATCATCGCGTTCCTGTTGTTCGTTCATGTGGTATATTTTAAGACAAACAATAGACAACCGGTCGATTATGCTGCCCGGTGTTTCTGAATTCATTTCCACATCAGCATCCGGTTCAATATTGGCGTTTTTAAGAACATTGTCGATCCAGACATCGATCCTCTCAACTGTATCGTTACGCCGCTGGTTGTGCAGATCGATCAATCGTTTGCATTCCACAACTTTGGGCGCCGGTACATCGGCCCGGCGGACCTCATCTTCCAGATGCCAGAGCGTAAAATTGCAATAATGAATTGTCTGCGTCATTCCGGTCGGAGAATGATGATCTTCAGGTTCGATAGGGCCGGTATTATGCCACAATTCATTCAGATCATGGTACCATTCAATGAGTCTATCCCCTTTGAATGGTATTAATATTTCCGATAATAAAGACAAGTTGCCTCCACAAGTTTTTTCATCACCGGCCGGGGTGTATTTTCCCCCAGCCATTATTCAGCCGACACTATTGTTTGCTGTACACTTCTGCCGTAATCACTACGAACCGGAACAAGATATATATTACAAAGAAATCTAATTTATTAAAAAAAATGGTCAAATACAAGTTTTAAAGATTTTGCTTGATAATTGCAGAATTTGTTAATATCTTGAAATACCGTTAGGGGTGGTCAATTGACCTGAGAAAAACCCTCGGAACCTGATCTAGGTTATACTAGCGAAGGAAAACGGCCATATTCATTATTCTATTTCCTGATATGCTGAAACCGTTTTCCTCTTGAAAAGCGGTTTTTTTATTTCAGGAGGTAACATGATGAACCCAAAAACTTTCCAGTCACTCGTTATTGCTTTCCTTATTGCTTTTCCCTGGGGTTATGATCTTTATGCTTTTTCCATCCAGGGGCGGGTACTTGCAGTAGACCGCTCTGCCATTGAAAATGCCAATATTCTCATCCCGGAATTACAACGGGGCGCGGCAAGCGACGCAGATGGTGAATTTCACATTACAGGGTTACCGGCAGGACATTATACCGTACAGGTGAGCCATATCGGTTACGAACCGGTAATAAAAACTGTAACCATTGAAAATGCAGATGTTGCACTTGACATTACCTTGCACCTATCGGTACTCAAGGGGCGGCAGATCACCATATCGGCGACGCGCGCCCGCGAACGGGTAACGCCGGTTGCTTATACGGACATAACCGCGCAACAAGTGCAGCAAAAATACTGGGCCCAGGAAATCCCCCTGCTACTGGATGAAGCGCCAGGGGTTTATGCTTTTTCCTATACCAGTAGCGGCCTGGGTTATTCCGAAGTAAAAATCCGCGGTTTTGACGCAACCCGTGTCGGCGTTACCATCAACGATGTGCCCCTCAACGATCCGCTCGATCATGTCACCTATTTTTATGATTTGCCGGATATTAGCGCTAATGTCAGGGATATCCAGGTGCAGCGCGGCGTTGCCAACTCGCTGTATGGCACAGGCGCCCTGGCCGGTTCGGTGAATATCAAAACCGAAACCGCCGGCGATGCACGATATATCAATTTCACAACCGTCAACGGTAGCTATAACACCCGTAAAAACACCCTGTCGTTCGGGTCGGGACTGGTAAACAACACCTATTCCTTTTATGGCCGTTATTCACAAGTTAAAAGCGATGGCTACCGGGATATGTCCTGGGTCGATTCCTGGTCGTACTTTTTTAGCGCAACACGATATGGGAAAAATTTAACGACCACGGTCAACCTGTTCGGCGGACCGATGCGGGCGCACTTTGCCTGGGAAGGTATTACCAAACAGGAAATGAAGATCAATCGCAAGTTGAATTATGACGACTATAAAAATGCCGCCGATAATTTTAACCAGCCTCATTATCAGTTACTCAATGAATGGCAGATGTTAAAAAATTTAACTGTCTCTTCCACCCTTTTCTACATCAAGGGCGACGGGTATTATGAACAACTCAAATACGGCCGCGATCTGGCGGAATATAATCTACCGGAATTTATTGAAAATAATATTACCGTTACCGAAACCGACCTGGTGCGCCAAAAGTGGGTTGATAAAAAACAGTATGGCTGGATCCCCTGCCTGGAATATAAATTAAAGAATCATACCCTGAGCCTCGGCGGGGAAATGAGCATTTTCCGCTCCCATCATTGGGGCGAAGTGACCTGGGCTGCCAACCTGCCGCCCAATGTTATGCCCGGACATGAGTATTATCAGTACAATATCGACAAGAACTCGGTTGCGGTTTATATCAACGATTTAATGCAAATAACCCAAAACCTGTACCTGAAAGCCGATCTGCAATACCAATACCAGAGCATGGAATTTGCGCAAAAACGGCTGGGGGCATTTTATGGTTACAATTATAAACTTAATTATAATTTTATCACACCCCGGCTGGGTTTGAATTATAACATAAATAACAATCTTAATGTCTTTGGAAATTTTTCCACTGCCAACCGCGAACCACGCGACAGCGATATTTACGACGCCGACGACCCCGCCGCTCTGCCGCTGTTCCGCACTATGAATCCGGATCGGGGTATCTATCGCGATCCCTATATCAAAGCGGAAACACTGTATGATTTTGAGACCGGCGCAGGACTGCAATTTGATCTGTGGCAGTTGAAACTGAATGCCTTTTGGATGAATTTTAACAACGAAATTGTCGCAACCGGTGGGATAACGGATGACGGGTATCCGATTTATGGTAACGCCAAAAGATCGGTACACCGGGGCATTGAACTGGATTTCAAGGCCGATCTGCCCCGGCAATTTACCCTTGCCGCCAATACCAGTTATAGTGATAATTATTTTGTCGAGTATACGGAATATTTATGGAATGCGGACTGGTCCGGCAATGTTGCATACTCCCGCAATGGCAACGCCATTGCCGGATTTCCGGCGCTGATGAGTAATCTTCGCATTAACAAAACCATTGGCGGCTTGTTTCTTTCCGCGCATGTACAGCACATCGGCAGAATCTATCTCGATAATACCCAGCAGCAAGAACTATCCATTGCTCCGTACCAGGTCGTCAATTTGTCGGCAGGTTTTAACTTGCCGGACTGGTTAACACCGCTGCAATTATCCACAGCGGTGCATGTCAATAATGTGCTGAATCGTAAATATGAGCTATCCGGCTATACCTGGGACGGTGTAGCTTATTACCTGCCGGCCGCAGAACGGAATTTTTATGTGACGATCCAGACACAGCTATAAATTGACCCACTATTGGAACAAGGGGAAGCAACCCCTTGTTCTGGAGATTGAGTTGCAAAGCGGGCTTATTATCTGCGCTAATCTGCGTCATCTGCGGATAATCATCTCAATCCACCACTCTCAAAGAATCGTGGAAACAGGTTTCACTCTTATGGAGTGACAATTATTTAATTTGATTTTGCCAGAAACATTCCACCCCTGACGGGGTTTACCTTTGCTGTTCGGCTAGAGAATCTCAGGATGTTCGAGAACCTCGTTAGGGGTAAAATGTTTATAGAACACCAAAATCCTATGTAACCAACCCCGTAATTGACCCACTGTTGGAACAAGGGGTTGCAACCCCTTGTTCTATAGATTGAGTTGCTAAAGCGGGCTTATCATCTGCGCTAATCTGCGTCATTTGCGGATAAAATATGTATTATCGCAGCAGCAGCATTTTACCGCTTGACACCCGCTCATGAAAACATACTTTATATAAATAAACCCCCGAAGCCGATTGCCGTCCATTATCATCCAGTCCATTCCAGAACAGGGTATGCGTGCCGCCAGGTAAATCTTTGACCAAAGCGTATACTTGTTGCCCTGCGGTATTTGAAATTATCAAAGAAATTTGTCCTGCCTGGGGTATGGTAAAACGAATTGCCGTACCGGAATTGAAAGGATTGGGATAATTACCGGTCAATACAAATTGCAATTCAGGAGTATACTCAACCCGCACAGTACCCATAATATGATTCATACCATCATAATCGACCTGTACCAACCTATAATCGCTTTGCCCATAAGCAGGATCACAATCAGTATAGTGATAGCACCTGACGCTGGTACTGGTGCCATGACCGGGAATGAAATTAATCTTGCTAAATTTATTATCCCCGGAGGTTTTCCTCTCCAGAATATAGCCGTAACAATGGCTTTCACTGGCGCTTTGCCATTCCAGAACAACCCGGTTTTGCATAACGACAGCGGTAAAACCCACCAGTTCCACCGGAACCGGGGTTGTTTTGTACTCGTAACATCCTATATCGAACAGACCGTCCTGCGATCGCGGTACGCCGTCCAAATCCCGTTCCGGCGCTCCGGTTGCCGTACCGGTATTTATAGCCGGACTAACCGGAACCAGATGATAGTCGCCGGCGGTTCCGAATGCCGGGGCCTGGAACTGCGGGTCGGCATAACTATTCCCGGCGCCAATATCGGCGACATGATCGGCGTCATAACTGGCCGCTCCATGCTGTAGAACAATAGATTTGCCCGGAAAGTAGAACAGATTGTATTGTATGGTGGCAGAAATTGAAGAGGCCAGGTAGATAAAGGAATTCTCGCCGCGGCTGTTTAAAATACAGTTACGCATCACCAGGTTGATCGGCGTTTCCGGGTTATCGTATTGCATATAGATGAAATAATTTTGGCCGAGGTAATCATCTATAGTATTATTGACGAATGTGAATGTCGAATTCGCCTGGTTGGTATTAACAACAATAGCCGCCCAGGGTGTAGCGGTCATATCGCCGTCGCCCCGGCCATAGATCAGACAATTTTCCACTTTACTGCCGCCGCCCCACAGTTTAATGCCGTCACAGGAATTATTGGCGACAATGCACCGCTGAATGGTTGTATTTTTAGCTTTGCTGTCCAAACCGTCGCCGCGGTTATGTTCGGCAACCGTATTGGTAATCTGCACCGGGCCGTTTGCCGCTTCAATGCCAAAACCATCGGGGCGGTCGTAAGGGCCGGGCCCGGCGCCACCCTGGTAATAATGACCGCAATAGGCCAGATAACAATCATCGATTAACACATTTCGCCAGCCGCCCTCGTCACCGGCCGGGCCGCCGATTGCGCCGAACCCGCAATAGGTAATGCGGCAATCATCAATCGTTATATGGTTAATATCTCTAAAATCCATACCGAATTCATCAATATGATGAATGTATAAATCTTTGAATACAATATATTCAGCCGTTCCCCCGCCCATGATCTGGATCCCGTCGCGGAACAGGGCGCCGTTATCGCTGGTAATTTCAATATTTTCAATCCGCAGGTAACTCTTGCCGGAAAGGATCATTGCCGTCAACAAATTATCGCTGCCCTTCAATACCGGTCTGTGTTCAGCTTCGCCGATGATGGTCGTCCACTGGCCCGCGCTCCCCGATGGCGGGACGATAATGTCATCATCAAACTGGTGAATGGAATAACTGCCGCCGAGGATGAGCAGAGTATCGCCGGTGGCAATCTGTCTGGAGCCATAACCGGGACTAGCCCAGGGGTATAGCCGGGTTCCGGCATTACTGTTCAACCCGGTTGGAGAAACGTAGCAGGTTTTGGTATAACCGGTTACTATCAAGACAAATAAAAATATGATTAAAGATAATAAAGATATGTTGACAAGACGGCTAACGTTTATCCCCCTGTATTTGTTTCTTTGTCCATCCATAAAAAAATTATCGGTACATTATAGCTTTTCTTTACATGGGCGGGGGATTATCCCAGTCGATAGGGCCGACTTCAATATAATAAATCAGGCGTTGTAACACGACCTGACCCCACACTGCATCAAAATAGGTAAAGGCTTTATCCCATTCGCCGCCTTCGCCCCAGCCGTCATGATGTAATATGACTTGAGTGGCATTTTCCCCTGCCGGCGCCAGGCGAATGGTAACATGGGTATATTGCTTGCGGGCTTGCGGTAAATGCGGCGGCGCATTCCAGGTAAAAGACAGCAGTTTTTGCGGTTGAATGGCAAGGATTGTACAACCCTCGCTGCCCTGCAGACCGGGTTTCGCCTCCGTATCAAAATAAATCTCATAGGCGCCCCCGACCTTTATGTCAATTTTACACGCGGTAGCAAAAAAACATTTTATACCCTGTTCAGTTGTCCAGGCGTCCCACACTTTTTCCACCGGGGCCGACAAAGTAATTTCTTTGTGAATTGCCCGTGCGGTTTTTTGTGCATAACCTGTTACAGACCAAAGCAAGGTCAAAACAATAACCGGGATGAAAGCAGATGATTTTTTCACATTACTCTCCCTGATCACCAGGTTTACCTTTCAACGGTTGATATATGCCTAAATGCTGAGGCATCCGGGGGTGTAATAAACCAACACCGATTTCGGGATGAATTTTGAGAATCCTGGCATCCACAGAAAAATCGATATTAACCGCGGGCATCTTATCAACCTGCGGATAAACATGATAGCGCGGCATGATTTCCGTTTTATCGTGCGGGGCAAAAAAATCATCATATCCTGGTAAATCCTCACCATACTGTTTTCCCTTATCGCGACCATCAATAACCAGACCGTGAGTGGGATTGGCAGGCTGTATCAATAGCTGCGAATTGTTTGCATCTGCGGTGTTGATGGTAATAAAATTATCATTGTCGGATAAAGAAGCGGTTTCGGGCACATCAGCCCAGGTAAAAGCGGTTACAAACATACTAAAAACCGTAACAACAACTTTATACATAATTCCTCCTCCGGTGAAACAAACAGATTATAATGATATTTAACGTTTTAGCACGCTGCTTGTTCCTTTCCTACATGGCGCTCAAGAAAACAAATGCCGGTGTTTTGCATAAGCATCATTCCAGGCGTTCCGGTCTTGAGGTTCATAATGCTTTAATTGAAAAGAATTGCGAATTATCTCCCGGCCCTGGTTTACCGATGCCAGTTCGCCGCGGGCAATTGCCTGCACCATAATATTACCCAGTGCGGTCGCTTCCACCGGTCCCGCCACCACCGGCAGACCGGTAGCATTAGCGGCAAACTGGTTGAGCAGTTCGTTTTGCGAGCCGCCGCCAACAATATGCAAGGTTGTAACCGGCTCGTCGATCATACTGTTGATCTTTTCAATCACATACCGGTATTTTAAAGCCAGGCTCTCCAGAATGGCGCGCACAAACTCGCCTTTGCCGGTGGGAGCCGGTTGCCCGGTATTGTTGCAATAACCGGTAATCGCTTCCGGCATATCCGGCGGATTCAAAAATACCGGGGCATCGGGGTCAACAATCGAACGGAACGGCGCCGCCTGGGCAGCAGCGGCCAGTAATTCATCATAATCACCAGCGCTGCCCTGGTTTGCCCAGTTCTTGCGGCAGCTTTGCAGCAGCCACAAACCCATAATATTTTTCAAAAACCGGATCGTCCCGTTAACGCCGCCTTCATTGGTAAAATTATTCTCCCGCGAAGCCGGTGTAATGACCGGTTTTTCTGCTTCTATACCCATCAGCGACCATGTGCCGCTGCTGAGATATGCCCAGCCTTTGCCCTGCGCCGGTACAGCGGCAATGGCGCTGGCCGTATCATGACAACCCGGGGCAATAACATCAATTTCAGGGGCCCCGGTCTCCGCCATGATCTCCGGCATTATTTTACCCACACAGGTTCCGGGCGGGACGATTTCAGCCATCACATCGATCGGTAACGCCAGGCGGGCAAATAATTCCGGTTCCCACTGTTTGCTAACCGCATTCAACAACTGCGAGGTGGAAGCAATGGAATATTCCGATACTTTTTCACCGGTAAACAGAAAATTCAGCAGATCAGGCATGAACAATAATTTTTCCGCAATATCGAGCAGTGGATTATTTTCTTCGACCATACTGAATAATTGAAAAATGGTATTAAACTGCATGAACTGGATACCGGTAATTCGATAAATATCTGCCGCAGGAACAATATTAAAAACCTTATCCATCATCCCGTCGGTGCGCGCATCCCGGTAACAATAGGGATTCCCCAGCAGCACGTTATTACGCCCAACCAAACCGAAATCTACACCCCAGGTATCAACACCCAGGCTGCTGATCTGGCGATGGCCGTTTTTAAACGCCAGGGATAATGCGTATTTCATTTCTGTAAATAATCGTATTATATCCCAGTGATAATGCCCCATTATCTGCGCCTGGGTATTTTCGAACCGATGTATTTCCTGTAAAGATATCTTGCCCTTTTCTATTGCGCCAATAATTCCGCGCCCGCTACTGGCGCCCAGATCAAAAGCCAAATACTCGCTAACCATGCAGAAAAACCTTTCGATAATGTATTTTAAACGATAGAGTTCTGTTCCACACCTTTATTCTGCCAGTAACTGAATAACTCCTTTTTCCAGTTTGTCTTCCGTAGCTTTGCCGGAACCAATGGCGTAAATCCTGACCAGGCCTTTTTTATCGATCAGGGCAATATGCGGAATACCCATGACTCCCCAGGCGGTGGCGTTCTTCATACCATCCTCGACGCTGGCAATGGCATAAGGGAATTGAATTTCATGATGCTGTTTGAATTTTTCGATCCAGGGTAATTCTTCTTCCGGTGTAATGTTTTGTAAATTTTGATTTAACTGATTGAACCGGCCATAAAACCGGGTTACACCGATAATTTCCAATCCTTTATCATGGTATTCAGTGTATAATTTCTTTAGATGTGGAAATGTTGCCCGGCAGGGACCGCACCAGGGCGCCCAAAAGTCGACTATGACCACTTTGCCTTGAAAATCCTTGATCTGTATTGGTTCCGAGCCGATCCAGGTCGATGCCAAAATATCCGGCGCCGGTTTGCCGATCAGGTTGAACAGGTTCAGTTTCGTTGAGACACGATTTTGCATACCCGGATCGCTTTCGGGTTGGTTTTGCAAATTATTTAACAATGTGTATGCCGAATCTTTCTGCCCGGTATTAAAAAGGATTTCTGCTTTATCAAGAACAAAAAGTGGGGCTACAGTATTATCCAATGTTGTTAACGCCTCATCGATTACAGCCAGCGCTTCAGTAGTGTTACTCTGTTCCAGGTAACCGTACTCTAAATAATCATAATAATTTTGCGGCTGTTCCGGGTTGAGCGGCTTGATATTTTTATTAAACAATGCGCGGGCTTGTTCAACCTTGCCGTTGTCGATCAATAATTCAAACAATAGCTCCAGATGTTTCAGATCAACAGTTGCGGAATCAAAGCGCTGCAAAGCGATAATTGCCTGTTCATACTTTTCAGCAAAATTGAACAACTTTCCGGCGGCATACGATTCTTCCAGGCTAATTTTGTTGACTTTAATTTTATCGGTATATTGAATCGCCAGTTGCTTTTGCGCAGCCAACAAGCTGTCCCGGTTGCTGCCGGGCGTCAGGGCGCCTTTGATCATGACACTATCCACCAACGCAGCGGCTTGCTGAATATCCGGTTTTTGCGTATCCCGGCAGCTTGTTGATACAAAAACAAGCATTGACATAAATGCGATCAGGACAACAAAGAAATTTCTGGTTTTCATAAGGATTCCTGAATTTATTAAGTCTTTCCATGATTAATTAACGGCAGGTTTATTGGTAAATATACAAATTCCGGGTTGGCTTTCAAAGTTATTTCATAAAAAAAATCCCGGCAGCATACACTTTCCGGGATTATAAAAAATACATTGTCAGTATAATAACCGGCATCCTTTACAGGTATGCCGGTTAATTAATACTAATGATCGCACATATTTTCACCGGCGATCAATTCTTTTTTCACATGCGCGCAAACCAGGTTTTCCGGAGTATCGACAGCAGCGCCGATAAAAACTTCAATCCCGGCATCTATGAACAAATTTTTGGCGCGTTCACCCATACCGCCGGCAATGATCACATGTACACCTTGTTCATGTAACCATTTGGGCAGAATACCGGGTTCGTGCGGTGGTGGATTTTTGATCTCTGTCTTGATAATTTTATTTTGTTCCAGGTCGTAATCAATCAAAGCAAACTTGTCGCTGTGACCAAAGTGCTGGCATAACTTGCCGTCGGTAACTGGAATTCCGTAACGTTTGATATTCTCCGGTAATTTTTCCGGTTCGGCTGGCTGCGGTTCAGCTTGCGGTACAGGCTTGGAATCGCCAATAAATGTCAGTAAATTCTGGATTATTATATCGATCTTTTTGGCAGTTTCGGATTTTCCATAGTAATAAATATACGGCCGGCCTTCATCGCTGGCGGTAACTATATCCGGTTCCAGGGGAATTTGTCCTAAAAAGTTGACATTCATATCTTTAGCCATAACTTGACCGCCGCCGGATTTAAATATATCAGTCTTTTCATGGCAGTGAGGACATATAAAACCGCTCATGTTTTCTATAACACCCAAAACCGGCAGCTTGACTTTATCACAAAAAGTGATCGAACGCCGCACATCCGAAACCGACAAATCCTGCGGGGTGGTAACCACAACTGCTCCGGTAGGATTCTTGATGATCTGCACTACAGAAAGCGGTTCATCGCCGGTTCCGGGAGGGGAATCGATAATAAAATAATCCAGTTCGCCCCAGTTCACATCTTTGATCAGTTGTTTGATCGCGCCCATTTTCATCGGCCCGCGCCAGATCACCGCATCATCTTTGCTTTTTAGCAACATACCCAGCGACATAACCTTAAGATTGGTGCCATAAACAAGCGGATTGATGCCGTTTTCATCGGTATGAATAGTTTCATGCTCCAATCCCAACAATTTGGGAATACTGGGGCCATGAAAATCAATATCCAGCAGTCCGGTTTTAAAGCCATTCAGTCCCAACGAAATAGCCAGGTTTGCGGCAACCGTGCTTTTTCCAACTCCGCCCTTGCCGGATAGCACCATTATTTTGTGCTTGAATTGATCCAGTTTTTTGGTCAATTCCAGTTCTTCCATCATCATATCGGCATTTTCTTCATGTGCCATAATCTATCCTTTGGTTTATTATATATTTAGTATGGTTTGTATTTTTTGCCATAATTGCCGAAATCTTGTGTTCAGGCCGACGTCATTTAGCATAAAAACACTTTTACCAAGCTTTTGCGCCAGCAGTATATTTGCATTATAAGGTATTTCCGCTAAAATTTCAATATTATTTTTTTTTCCATATTCGGTTATTTCTTTGGTTATATCAGCATTTATATCACACTTGTTGATACAAAGAGCAGCCGGCACATTAAAATGCCGCGCCAGGGCAACGGTTCTCTTCATATCATGCACAGCCGAAAGCGATGGTTCCGTAACTATCAACAACAAATCGGCGCCGCCCAGTGATGCAATAACCGGGCAGCCGGTTCCGGGCGGACCATCTACCAAAATCATGCCGGATTTTCCAGTTTCAGCAATTTCTTTGGCTTTGGTTCGTACCTTGCTCACTAATTTACCGGAATTTTCTTCCCCGGCGTCAAGCCGGGCATGTACCATAGGCCCCCGCGCCGTTGCCGAGATAAAAAGCACACCGGACTGATGGTCATGCAAACTAATGGCTTTTTCCGGACAGTTCCATACACAAACAGCGCAGCCTTCGCAATTCACAGGATCAATACGGAAATCTGTCGTAATAGCGTCAAAGCGGCATAACTCCCGGCAGCGTCCGCATTGCGTACAGAGATCACTGTCGATAACCGGCTTGGGCATTCCCCAAAACGGCTCTTCCGAAATAATTTGTGGTTTCAGCACCAGGTGCAAATCGGCGGCATCCACATCACAATCGGCAAAGACAGCATTTTCCGCCAGGTACGCCAGAGCCCCGGTAACGCTGGTCTTTCCGGTGCCGCCTTTACCGCTGATGATAACCAGTTCTTTCATACGGCGGCGAGTTCCTTTATGTTATTATACAAGGCAATGAACACCTTTTTATAGTCCGGCAGCCGGTCTACCAGTAAACAGCCGCCGGAATAGATTTTAGCGATTGTTAAATCAAACGGGAGTTCCGATAACACGTGGATATTTTCTGTAATGCAGTAATGCAACACATTCGGATAAGCAGAATCCGCTTTGTTAATGACAACGCCAAAAGGGATATGTAGTTTTTTGACCACTTGTACGGCAATTTTCAGATCATGCAAACCAAATGGCGACGCTTCGGCAACCAATACAACATAATCGGTATCTTTAATTGCCGCAATAACAGGACATGAAGCGCCCGGCGGCGCATCAATAATTGTTATAGCCGCAGGGTCAATACACTTTTTCATCTCATTGATTACCGGCGGGGCTTTGGCTTCACCGATTAGTAAAAACCCGGTGGTTAATTTAACAGCGCTGGAATGTCCCGTTTCAATATTTCCGGTTACCTTATCCGTCTCCATTATTGCCGCTTGCGGACAGGCAACAACACAGCCGCCGCAGGAATGACAAAGCTCCGGGAAGACCAGCACACTTTTGCCGAAAACCCCGATAGCGTGATATGCACAGACCTCGTTGCACCGGTTGCACAAATTACAACGGTTATGATCAATAGCCGGAACAGGCATAACCACATCGGTTCGGCTTTCAATGACCGGCTTGAAAAATAAATGATCATTGGGCGCTTCTACATCGCAGTCCAGTAAATGAACAACATGTCCGCTTTCTGTCAAAGCAGCAGCCAGATTGGTCGCCAACAGAGTTTTGCCGGTGCCGCCCTTGCCGCTGGCAATGCTGATGATCATGGTTATGCCCCCTCGCGGCGATCCCTGGTCATCAGGCAGCCGCATTTCGGACACTTTTGCTGGCTGCATTGTTCACCACGTACATGCGCAGTTCTTTCACCGCATTGGGGACAAACACACGTGCCACCTGCGCCCTGAAAGCGCCCACCGCGGCCCTGCCCTTTACCTGCGCCTTTTTGACAACCGGCATTCCGTCCCATCGGACCTGTACCATCTCCTCTAGGCATAGTTATTACCTCCTTAAATTAAGCCCAATGTCCTTCAACATCGGCATTAGTCGCCGGCTGGATAGCGCCGGAATTATATTTATCAATCGCTTCCTGTACGGTTCCGGTCAGACCGACATATACCGGAATTCCGGCGGCCTGTAAGGCGCGAAACGCTTTGGGGCCGCAATGCGCGGATAAAAGCGCAGCAGCCCCGGCATCGATGATATGTCTTGCTGCCTGTACTCCGGCGCCGCTGGGGGTGTTGACAACTTGCGAGTTGCTGATATATTCTACTGTTCTTGAATCCGGATCATAAATAGCAAAAAAAGCGGCGCGGCCAAATTGCGGGCCAAGCAGCGCAGTTAATTTTTGTTCATTACAAGGTATAGCCAGTCTCATCATTACTCCATTGTTTTTGATGTATTTTATCAATTTTTTCCAGAAAAGCATCGAGCGCCAGTTTGTACTGCCGCAGGGATTCAGCCCACAATTGCAAGTTCTCAATTCCAAGCGGTGTAATTGTATACAGACGCTTGGCCGGGCCGGTTCCACTTGTATCCCATTGCGAAACCACAAGGCCGTTTTCCTCTAGGTGACGTAAGGTCCGGTAAATTGCTCCCGGATCACCCTGGGTTGCAACAAATCCTAATTCCGGAAGATCGGTCATTAATTCATAACCATGCCGGGGTTGCTCCCATAACATGTATAGAATTGACGGTTCAACCCAGCGGGTTTTCCGTCCCGCATGGCAGCCGCAGCCGTGTCCAAATCCTTCTTGCATCACTTTTCTCCATATATATGTTAATTACATATATAAGATAATATAATATATATAAAAAGCAAGAAAATTTTTTGGGATGATTTACATTCCCATAACAAGTCAAATGATAAATTTAACTTGATTGTTATATTACAGTTTCATATTATGTACCGCAAATTTTAAAAACCAAAACGGGAAATTATGAAAAAATATTCGCTAAAACAGATCGAATTATTTATCCATAAAATTCAGCAGCAGCGTATTCTGGTCATCGGCGATTTAATGCTGGATCAGTTCATCTGGGGCAAGGTCAACCGCATATCCCCGGAAGCGCCGGTGCCGGTGGTGCATGTTACCCATGAATCCGCCTACCCCGGCGGCGCTGCCAATGTCGCCCGAAACATAGCCGATTTCGGCGGCCAGGCGACCATTTGCGGCATGGTTGGCAGTGATGTCCATGGTCAGGAATTACTGGCATTGTTGGGTCAATCCCGTATTAATACCGGCGGGGTAATCGTACGCAACGAGTATACCACTATAGTAAAAACCCGCATTATTGCCCGGCAGCAGCAGGTAGTGCGGGTCGACCGGGAATCCGTTGAACCTCTGATACCGGCCATGTATGCAGCTCTGCCGGAAAAGCTGGAACAGATTATCCACAATGTGGATGCAGTCATCATTGAAGATTACGGTAAAGGATTTATTACCCAGCCGTTGGTAGATAAAGTTACTGCAATTTGCCGGACACATAACAAAATCATTACTGTAGACCCTAATCCGGGCAACCCTCTGCAATGGCAGGGAGTTACCCTGGTTAAACCCAATCGCGCTGAAGCCTATCAGTCTGCGGGCCTACCCTACAATGAAGACAAACAGAGCTTGCTTCAAGTAGGCGAAACATTACTCAATAAATGGCAGTCGGCTGGTATTCTCATAACCCTTGGAGAAGACGGACTGATGTTGTTCCAGCCGCCGGAACAACCGTTCCATACGCCAACCAAAGCCAGGGAAGTATTCGATGTTTCCGGCGCCGGCGATACGGTGATCGCCTTTTATACTGCCGCCCTGGCAGCCGGATTGACAGGGGCTGAGGCTGCCCAGGTAGCCAACCATGCCGCCGGAATTGTCGTCGGCAAGCTGGGTACAGCTACTCTTACACCCGATGAATTATTAAAGAGTTTTCAGGATAATGAATAAAGCAATTTTTTTAGACCGGGATAATACCATCATTAAAGATGTCCCGTATAACGGCGATCCGGCTAAAGTGGAACTGGTTCCCGGCGTTACCGAAGCATTAACCATACTGCAAAAAAACGGCTACCTCCTGATTATCATATCCAACCAGTCCGGGGTGGGACGCGGGATGATCACTAAAGAGCAGGTACGGTTGGTTAATGACGAAATGATCCGCAAGTTAGGGAAAAATTATTTCACCGACATATTTATTTGTTGTGATGATCCGGAGCGACCGGTAGAAAACTGCCGCAAGCCTTCGCCGGAAATGATCTTTAGAGCGCGGGATAAATATGATATTGACCTGTCCCGTTCATTTTTTATTGGGGACAAGGAAGAGGATGTGCAGGCCGGGCATAATGCCGGATGTACCAGTATCCGGTTTTTATATAACGACAATAACAAAGGGATAGGAAAGTACAATATTAAACCGGGGTTTGCATCGGGTGACTGGCGGATAATCGCTGAATGGATATGCAGTAAATAAAGCAGGGAATAATTAAAATTTCATTGCAAATTGTTAATATTCTGATTATAATTAGATAAATCCTGTTGTACTCTAACATATAACAAGCGGAAATTTTTTCCACTATTACATGTATTCATCAGGAGGCATAAATGGGTAGATTAACACTAATTATTCTCTTTATTTACGGGTTATTTTGTACTGCCACCGGACAACTGGCCGGCGATGAAGCCAAAGGCAGCAAAAAGTACGAACAGTATGAAAAGCCGGAAACCTGCGCCAGCTGTCATACCGATATTTATCAGCAATGGACCCAGGCGATGATGTCGCAGGCATATACGCATCACTGGGATGAAATCGAATATTTCGATCTGGCAGTAGCTCATGCTGCGGTAAATCCGGATTTAAAGGGCCCGGTCGATGGCTGCAACGGCTGCCACACGCCGCTGGCATTTATGGCCGGTGATGTTACTCCCCCGCGCCCTGCTGAAAATTCTCGCGCCAATGAAAGCGTGAGCTGCGAAGTCTGTCACACCATTACCGGGTTCAAAGGCGAGCCGAATTTCAATTTCAATTTTATTTCCGAACCGGGTAGAACCAAATATGGCGCCAAAGAAGGGCTGGTTTCGCCGCATCACAATACAAAATTCCTGGGCATTTATGAAGAGGCCAAATTTTGCGGCTCCTGCCATAACGAAAAAAACCCCTTTGGCATTTGGGTTAAATCCACCCAACTGGAATGGGAAGATGGGCCATATTCCAAACAGGGCGTTGCCTGTCATCAATGCCACATGCCCAAAGCTCTGGGTAGAAACGCTAAAATGGCTCAGGAAGACTTGGTCGCCCAGCACTTGTTCCACGGCGCGCATGATCCCGGCAAAGTAGCCGGCGCGATTGAAATCCGCATGCACCCGGAAGAACGCGAAGTGAGTTATGACGGTACTGTAGCTCTGAAAATACAATTGTTCAACGGCAAAGCCGGTCATAAAATCCCCACCGGCTCGGTAGAAGACCGCATTATGTGGCTGCATGTTACGGCAACGGACGCAAATGGTAAAGAATATCATTTGCCGGTGGATAAAAAAGGCTTTGAGGGTGAGGAATACACCATCGCCGCCGATGAACTGGCCTACATCGATATGGGCATTCCTAAAAAAGACCCCGCTTTCAAAGGCGTACAGCGCGACGGCGTACCGGTTGGCGACCGTATTTTCCGCATGCCCTATTTTGACCCCAATGGTGTTATGACCATTATGCAATGGAATACCAAATCCCAGGGAGTGGATTATCGCATCGGCCCGCGCGAGACCAAAATCGAAACTATAACCTGGGAATTGCCGGATAACATACCGGAAGGTAAAGTAACATTCCGCGCCGAGTTGAACTATATGCGCCTGGTAAAACCGGTAGCGGATTATCTCAACGTTCCGGCGGATGAAACGGAAATTGTGCCGGTTAATTTTGCCACCACCTGGGTGGAAATTTATGAATAACTTTTGGGAGGAAAAGATGAAAAGAAACACATTGTATGCAGCAGTATTATTTACTCTGATAATTATATTTATTGCCGGCAATGCTTTTGCTATACCGGCATTTGCCCGCCGCTATAAAATTTCCTGTTCCACATGTCACGCGCCATTCCCCAAGTTGAAACCTTATGGCGCGGATTTCGCCGGTAATGGATTCATTATTACCGAAGAAGAAAAAGACCGGGACTATGTTTCTGCCGGGGACGACCTGCTGTGGCTGAACAAGGAATTTCCCCTGGCTGTCAGGTTCGATGCTTTCGCCCAATACAATAAAGACAGCGAGGTAACCAACGATTTGGAGACGCCCTGGGGAGTAAAGCTCCTCTCCGGAGGTGCTTTGTATAAAAATATTGGTTACTATTTCTATTTTTACATGTATGAAGGCGGTGAAGTGGCCGGTATTGAAGATGCCTATATTCATTTCGACAATGTTTTTAACACCAATCTCGATATAATGGTCGGACAGTTCCAAACCTCTGATCCTTTGATGAAACGCGAACTCAGATTGACCTATGATGATTACCAGATATATAGACGAACAGTGGGTTTAACAACAACCAATTTGACCTACGACCGCGGCATTATGATGTTATATACCATTGAAAAAACCGGCACCGATATTGTCGGAATGGTTGTAAACGGCAACGGTAAAGTAGCTGCCGGTGAGCAAGGCACAATGGATAACGACAACTATAAAAACTTTGGCATACGCTTGATGCAATCGGTAGGCAATAATTTGAGTATCGGCGGTTTTTACTACCAGGGAAAACAAAAACTGTTTTTTGATAATACGGATCATCCGGAAAGCTCTATGTATCCAACTTATGAACAGGAAAATAAATTTACTTATATTGGTCCAGATTTGAACGCTACTGTCGGCCCTATTGAGATTACTTACCAATATCTGTTAAGAAAAGACAGCAATCCCGAATATTACATTAATGAACCCCAAAATAAAGTTGAAACCAAAGGCATGGTTGCTGAAGTGATTTATTCTCCAAAACTGGATAAATCCCGTTATTACCTGGTAGGATTGTATAATAAAATAGAATCCGATTATATCGGTTATATCTATGAAACAGCTTCAGTTAATGTATCCTATCTTTTGGCCAGAAACCTGAAAATGTTGGTAGAATACACCCGCGACCTGGAATATGAACAGAATCGTTTTGTAATAGGACTGGTTAGCGGATTTTAAATTACTAGAAAAGGAGTATTGATGAGAAAAAACCGATTTTTACTGAGACCGGAAATCACAATTATAACAGTAATGATATTCCTATGCTGCACGGCTTTTACCAAATCCAAAGACGATGGCTATATTAAACTGATCAAACAAAACGACAAGGGTGAATATAATCAACATGGCTGGAACCACTACGGGCCGGGTTATTTTACCCTGGACAAAAAAACCGGCGTTCTGACTGGCTATGAAGGTATGGGCTTGTATTGGTTCTCGGAAAAAAAGTTCAAAAATTTCATCCTGGAACTGGATTACATGACCGAATTGCCCAAATCGAATAGCGGCATATTTGTCCGCGTACCGGAACTGGTTACCAATGATGATTATATTTACAAAGCCTTTGAAATCCAGATCGATGACCATATCAGCGGGATACACAAAACCGGCGCGGTTTATGACGCCAAAGCGCCGGACGATTCCACCGCTTCCAAAGGGCCGGGACAGTGGAATCATTTCAAAATTACCTGCAGCAATGATACCATAAAGGTGGAACTCAACAATAAACTGATCAATACCTGGAAGATCACTACTCCTATCGGCAAAATTAAGGAATGGTACCCGGAAGGCTATATCGGCCTGCAAAATCACGATGCTGATAACAGCACGCAGTTCAAGGATGTCAAGATCAAAGAATTACCGTAAAAAAAGCCCTGGCAACAGGGCTTTTTTATTATCCGAAAAAAGAGTTGAATTTATTAGAACAAGGGGCTTTTGCCCCTTGCCGGATACTCTGTATAAAAACTTTCCCGTTGCAAGCTCCCCGAAATGACAAGCCTGGGTTGGTTTATCATCAGGAAAACCTAAAACTTCCATTCCGCCGGATAATCCAGCATCGATAAAGTTTTGAAACCGCTCACTATTTTTTCCAAGCCGGGCTTTAGAGCAGCATATTCCGGTTCACTGGTTTGGCTTAAAATAATATAGGTCAGGTTGCGGCGCGGCAGCACACTGAGAATCCACACATTCAGCGTATTCTCCTTCGATGGCGGCAGAACTACCGCCCACCACACTCCCTGCAGGGCATGATGCGCCGGTTGGGTGGTTTCCTGTAATATGCTGGCGCGTGCACGGGGCGTTTCGTATTTTGCCAGTATCTGCGCCATCATTGTGATCGCCTTATCCTCAGCCCGAACGCTATCCTGCCATTTTAAAACGCCGATCTGCGAAACCGCATTGGGCGCTTGTTCGCCGCTATGGGTCATCTGCGCAAACCAGGTAACCTGATCCAGCAGCGGCTGCGCTTCATCAACATAATTCAACGTGGTATCGCCGGGCAAAACCTGAATAAGCCAGGAAGAATCGGGGCGCTTGACTGAAAAGTAATAGGGAAAATTAAAATACAAAGAATCCAGTTCGCCAATACGGTCGCCGTCCGCCAGGCGTTTTAGCTCGCCATCAGGATTGGGAACATTGCGGTTCATTTCATTGATTAATACCAGAACTGCAAACAGGGCAAAAACCAAAAACAATATTGAACTTTTATCAAAGGGGCGTTTTTTTCGTTCTTTCATAAGTTTCACTACCGTAATAGTGTGAATAAATCAATCTATAGTTTTAATTCGCTATAGCGCTAATTGAAATAAATCCTTTTCCTGCCAGTGCGGAATGGCCCCGTGGTGGGTAGCCACAAACGCTCCCAGCCGGTTGCTGAATTCAGCAATTTCCGGCAAAGAAGCGCCCTGTAGAAATTTTACCAACAGTCCGGCGGCAAAAGCATCGCCCGAGCCGGTGGTATCCATCACATTTACCTTGAATCCGGGGTGGCGCACTACCTGATCCGGCGATACCAGCAAACAACCATCGGCGCCCAGAGTTACCGCCGCCAGCTTTACTGTGTATTGTTCCAGTATAGTCCGCAAAAAGACAATATCATCCATAATATCGGAAAAATTGTTTTTCAGGGTGTGCAGTTCTTCCTTGTTCAACTTGATAATATCTGCAAAGCGTAATGAATTAACAATTATTTCCCGGCTGTCTTTATTCCAGCCGCGCAGGTTCACATCAAACACTTTTAACGCTTTATTACACAATTGTAAAAAGCCGATGATCGCTTGTCGTGATGCAGGCGCCCGTTGAGCCAGGGTTCCCCACAACACCGCGTCAAGCTGTGGGGCTATTTTCTTCCAGGCATTATCCAGTTCCAGAGCGTCGAATGCAACATTTTTACTGCATTTAAATGACGGCACACCATTATCATCCAGTGTTACATATACCGAGCCGGTGGCCAGTTGCTTATCTCGCTGCATACCGTCAGTGTTCAAATGCAGGGAATGTAAATAATGCACTAGTTCATTGCCGAGGGCATCCTCTCCCACCCTGCTGAGAATGAATCCGCAATGACCCGCCTGCTGTACATGCGCTGCAAAATTAGCCGGGGCGCCGCCGGGGAATTTAGCGTTTTCATATATGTCCCACAAAACTTCGCCTACTCCGGCTATTTTATATTGCTTTTTCATATTTATAACCCGCTACGTAATGCGACAGTGATCCTTTGCCCTCCCGGCATGGGGCCGCTGCCGGTCACCGGATCAATCTCTTCAAACACAATCCCCGGCGGTTTGGGAAAATCGGCAAACGGTTTATTGGCCAGGGCGCGCTTCATAAACTCGACCCAGATGGGCAACGCCGCCATTGAACCGGTAACGCCGGTGCGCCATTTGGATTGCATAATCCGGTTATCATCAAAACCGACCCATACAGCGGCGACCAGGTCGGGCGTAAAACCGATAAACCAGGCATCCCGGTGGTCATTGGTGGTGCCGGTTTTACCGGCGCAGGGCCGGTAAAAACGATAATCGCGAATATCCTGCGCGGTGCCGTATTCAACCACGCCTTTCATCATATCCAGCATAATATAACAGGTTTGCGGATCGATGACCTGCTTGCTCTTGAATTCGTGTTCGCACAGTAATTTATCATTCTGCAGCGCGACCTTTTGTAAATAAAAAGGCTCCCGTCTTATTCCCTGGGTGGCAATCGTTGTGTATGCCGAAGCCATTTCCAGCGGCGACACACCGGTTGCGCCCAGAGCCAGGGACAAATGCGGTTCCATAGGACTGGTGATACCCATTTTTTGGGCATAACTGACGGTCGTTTCCGGTCCTATTTTATTAATTAATTTTGCCGCGATCACATTAATCGATTTGGCAAGCGCCCATTTTAAAGTAACCGGGCCAAGAAATTCTTCTTCAAAATTTTCCGGCTGCCATACCTGGTTATAAATGGTAAATGATACCGGTTCATCCACATAAACGGTTTTGGGAGTGACCAAACCTTTATCGAGCGCGGCAATATAGGTATATGGCTTGAAAGAAGAACCCGGCATGCGGTTATTGGCCACCGCGCGGTTGAATGGGGCGCGCTGGAAATCCCGCCCGCCGACCATAGCTTTCACCGCCCCGGTTTTGGGGTCGATGACCACCAGCGCAACCTGCGGGTAATTTAATTTGTCCTGCCAGGAGGCCTCCTGGTACGGCGGCAGTCCAAACATATCATCAATAGTTTTCATAACCTCAACCACCGCCTGGGTAGCCGCCGCCTGGTATTTAAGGTTAATGGTGGAAAAAATTTCCAAACCGCCATGAATGATTGCATTGCGGTCATAATCTTTGCTCAGATCCTGAATGATCTGTTCGGTAAAGTAATCGGCATAACCAAAATACTTGTTAATACGCTGATATTCCAGTTTTTCCGCAAGGGCCTGGGTCATTTGTTCTTCGGTAATGAATTGTTCTTTCAACATACGATTCAGAACAAACTGCATCCGTTCGGCGGCCCGTTCTTCATTTTGATAGGGATTATAGCGATAAGGAGAACGGGGAATGCCGGCCAGCATGGCGCTCTGCGCCAGGGATAATTCATCGGCATGGCGGGAAAAATAGGTCTGCGCAGCCATTTCCACACCATAGATACCGGAGCCGAAATCGATCTGGTTTATATAGGCTTCAATAATTTCATCCTTGCTGAACTGCCGCTCTATTTGCAGGGCAACGAACAGATCGTTAAGTTTTCGCGTCCAGGTGCGGTCAAAGCTGAAAAACAGGTTTTTAGCTAATTGCTGGGTTATCGTGCTGCCCCCTTCACGAATTCGCAGAGATTTCAAATTGACCAGCATGGCGCGCAGCACCGCGCGTTTGCTGATGCCGTGATGTTGGTAAAAATCAACATCTTCGAGGGCAATTATAGCGTTGATAAAATCCGGGGAAATTTGATCCAAAGATACTACCTGGCGGTTGGTCAGGGTTTTAACTATTTCCCCATCATCTGCATAAATTACCGTCGGGTTACTGGTGGCGATGAGATTAAGATCATCGGGTATTTGCGGCAGTTTGAACACAATAATAAAAAATACCAGTAAAAACAGTATCAATAATATAAAAACGATCCTGGTAATCCATCCCGGTTTTTTATCCATTCTGTTTCTCCTGCCGTACGGGGAATTTCAATTTAAGTCCTTTATTGAGACTATTGATTGCATCAATTAAATAGCCGGTAGCAATCTCGGAGCCATTCAGATAATAAACCTGGTTGCGGGCGCCCTGGGCTACTTCAAAGGCAATCTTTACTTCACCATCAACGACCTGTGATGATATAGCCACCCGCTGCAGGTTATCGCCCCATTGCACCAGCCGGTGGGGATTATTGATGATTTGTAATTTATAGGTTTGGGATAATTTTTGAAACGCTTCATAAAAAATATCCGCCGGTACTATTCGGCCGGCAAACATGGTTTCACGATCCAGTTCGGAACCGGTCACGGTTCCTGGTCTTTCGGTCAGGTCGCTGAACGACAGGGATTTTTCATAAAGCGGTTGGCCAAAGCCATCCAGGAATGAAATGCCCAGCACATTCCCTTCATAACTGAAATTAACAGTCTGCCAGTCACGGTTGCGATCCAGTTCCAGGAATTTAAGCGGATCGATCAGCTTTTGCGCTTGGCGGTTGGGGATTTGATTATAGAAACTTTTAAAATTTGCTTTGGTAAGCTGCATAAATTGTCGGGCCGCCAGGTTAGCCTGCAAATCTTCAACCGAGTAAAGCGTTCCGCCGAAAAGCGAATCTTGCTTAATAGCGACTGTCAACGAATCAATCACCCGGGTAGCGGCAATATCCTTGTTTTCTTCCACCCACAGCCGCCCGGTTTTGGAACGTATGGGATTAGTTGCCAGCAAGACCTTGCCGACGGCAATTTCCAGGTAATCGAAAATCAACTCACCGGCAATTAGCGCAGCAATGATAAACAGAATCCATTTCTGTTTATTTTTTAATTGTGTTTTTAATATCTGCATAGGCCGTTATGTTAAAGATACAATTGAACCGGACAGGAAATGATCGTAACAAGATCAATCCTAAAATTTAAATGGTACTGGCGTGAAAGATATGAGAAAGATAATAAAAATTATATATCCAAGCAAGCGCCGATTTGCATCCAGGGGAGTAATAGAATCAAGCGGCTCGGGATGGTGGCGGCCAAACAATACTAACAACAGGAACAATAGCCCCCAACCCGGATATATCACCGTTAAAACAGCAAAACCGGCTAAAAAAACCAGGGTCGCTTTTTTTGCTAAACGGCCAAACAGGCTGTAAAAAATATGCCCGCCATCCAACTGGCCGATTGGGATCAAATTGAGAGCGGTAACAAACAAGCCCACCCACCCGGCATAAGCTAACGGATGCAATGAAACATCAAATCCGGATGGCACGTGACCGATTGATATATACGCAATATATTTGAACAGCAGCGATTCGCCGAGGAAGAATCCTTGTTGCTCTGCGCCGATTACCGGCACGATTTCGGAACGGGCAATGCCAAAATAGACGAGGGGCAATGCAACCATAAATCCCGATAGCGGCCCGGCAGCGCCAATATCGAATAAGGCTTTTTTACCTGGTATATGTTCCTTGATCTGGATAAATGCGCCCATTGTGCCGAACGGATTGAGAAACGGGAACGGGATGAAAAAAGGCAGAGTGGCTCTCACGCCATATTTGCGGCACATCAAATAATGCCCCATTTCATGCGCCGTTAAAAAAATCATTATGGCAACAGAATACCATGCCCCCAGCATCAGCCAGGTGGACGCAAAGGTGAGGATAAATAACGCCAGGTTGATGAGCGGCTTATTATCGGGCAACGGTTTGATCTGCCACCGGAACCGGTTCTTCAGCAAGGCAAACCTGGAGGGAGTATATTTTTGATAATAATCGCTCATACCTATTGCCTATTCCGTAAAGTAAATATCGATTGCCGCGCCAATGCCATAGTGCAATATCTCATTGGCATTTTGACCATCTAGCGCAATTTCCAGAAACCCATGACTGCCGATAAGCGCCACCGGGCCGTTATCATTGTTCCGGTAGTTGCTGCTTAACCGGGCAATCGTATGCCGCGGTAAAACAATACCGGTAATATTTTTGTCCCTTAAATTACCGGCAGGAATGTTACTGACCAGGTTGCCGAACCGGTCAATATAAATAATTTCCCCGGAAATTCGTTTACCCTCAAGCCGTAAAACCGGTATAACGCCGTGTTCAAAGGTTGTACATGGTTTACCCATACGAGCGATTGGAACACCAAGAGATAAATGAGCGGCGACCGGCGCAAACAGATCGCGGCCATGAAAGGTATTGCTCAACGGGGTTTTAAAGAACTGCGGCTCGGTCAGTTCCATAACAAAGGCATCAGGGTGAGCGGACAGGATCCATTTCAATATACCATTATCCGGCGCTACGAAATAATGTGAATTCGCCCGTACAGCTAACGGTTTGCGCGTTGTGCCGACTCCCGGATCGATGACCGCAACATGGATCGTGTCCGGTGGAAAACAGGAATACGCCGACGCCAGCACAAAAGCCCCGGCATTAATATCTCCGGGAGCGATCTCATGGGCAATATCTATGATATGTACGTGTGGATTTAAAGACAGGATCACTCCCTTGAGTGCGCCGACAAAGCCGTCACGGGCGCCGAAATCCGACAGTAAGGTAATTATCGACATAGGGAGTCAGTTCAACTTTTTTCGTACAAGTCAATTTGTTCCTGCACGCGGGCATAGACATCATAAATAAGTTCCGGGCGTTTATCCAGATCAAGCTGGTCGGCGTCAATGGTCAGCACTTTGAATTCATTACGCAGCGAGGCTATCCAGCGCTCGTATGCATCATGCAATTCAAACAGGTATTCGCTGGTAATTTTCTGCTCAAAATCCCGTCCGCGTTTGCGTATACGGGAGATCAGAGTCCACACCGAAGCCCTGAGATAGATGATCAGATCCGGTTTGCGCAGGTAATCGGCAATTTCATAGAACAATTGCCGGTAGGTATTATAGTCATCATTCGACAGGTATCCCTGTTTGTTTAAAATATACGCAAATACTTCAACATCCTCGTATATGGAGCGATCCTGAACGCAGGGCCGTTCACAATTGATAATTTTCCGTTGTTCAATAAAACGCTGCGTCATAAAATAGATTTGCAGGTTGAAACTCCAGCGGTTCATGTCCCGGTAAAAATCTTCAAGATAAGGATTATGAATTGTGCTCTCGTAAAAAGCGTTGAACTGGAAATAATCGGCAATTTTTTCCGCCAGGGTGGTTTTACCGGCGCCGATATTGCCGGCTACAACAATATAAACAGGCGGTTTAAAAGGAAGTATTGTTTTGCTGCCGTTATTTATCATACAATTCCATAGTTAATAATAAATAATATAATAGCTGCTAATGTACGGAACATGCCAGGGTTTGCGCAGCCGGAGAAAAAGTTATATCCGGGAATCCATAGCCTTTTTCATCGGTAAGCCGGAAATAGAATCCCATATCACCGATGCGGTTATAACATTTAACCAGGATATAATTCATGCCGGTATTGAGGTTGACTGAAGTAATGATCCGGTCCAGCAATGCCGGTTCATACTCATTACGGGTCAGGATAAGGTGGCCGTTGAGCCACATCTTAACCGGCCCGGCAGGCCCCAGTCTGATCTGCGCAATTCTTGCCGACGGGACATTTACCGCTAACAAGCCGAAAACCGTGTTATTGGGCCCAGCTTGGGTGATTTGCTGTAAATTAATATATCCGTCCGTCACCGCAGCTTTAACATCAGTAACGGTAGAAAGATCTTTGGTTTTGTTAAGTAAATCAATGACCGGCAGTTGTTCCGGCCAATACTGTTCATGGAGTCCTTTTTTAACCGCAAACGGGCCCCAAAACCGCCACTCGCTCTCAAGTGGAGCGCCGGTGAACCTGAAAATATCTGTAAAAGCCCGGTGGTTATTATCCAATAAATGTAAAAAAGCCAGGGCATAACTGCTGTTAATTTCAAAGTGTAAATTGTTTTCCTGGCGGGAATAGTCGATTATTGCCTGGATATCGCCGGGAGCGATCTCTTTTTGTTTTTGTGCTTGTTCCAGGGCTTTAAAATAATATTTCCAATAATAAAGCCACGCTATATTATTCGTTTCACTGAATACGTTACTGTCATACAGTTCGTCGGGCATTTCAACCGGACTGCTATCCTGGCTTTTACCCAGAAAGTAGATGAGTTGTTTATAAGCAACAGCCGTTTGTAACAGGAACGGATCGCTTTTGCTGGCTAAAAACTGGTTCAGGTATTGTTCTGCCTTGTCAAGACAGTAATCATACTGTAAACAAAGCGAAACGACTAAAAATAAATTATTATAATTAATTTGTAATGAATCGGCAATATTGGGGGTATTCTCAAACCAGTTATTCAAACGTTGTTTATTAAGCGCCGGGTCATGATCCAGCAACATTAACACATACAGAGTGTACAATTTATCGGGATTTTCCCGGTAGAGTTTTTCCAGGATTTGAATACTTTTACCAATATTGCCCGCAGTAAAATATGTTCGCGCCAGGAGATGCGATGCCGTAAATTTTTCATTCGGGGTATCGGCTTTTTTCAGAGCTTTATTGGCAATAGAGCGGGCTTTGCCGATTTTACCCTTGTCCAGGTTGACATTGACGAGATGAACAATTGCGGGATAAAATTCAGGATTTATATCCAGCGCTTTTTTATATTGAGCAATAGCTTCATCGAGCTGCCCCTGCTTTTGTAACACTTCGCCATAACTGTCATAAGGGTTAGGCTCATCGGGGGCCAGTTCGATATACTTTTGCAGATAATGCCAGGCATAATCGAGTTTACCGGTGGCGGCGCAGGCGTATCCGAGGTGATTATAAGCCAGCTTGTTTTTGGGATTAAGAGCGATGGTAATTTCAAATTCCTCGATCGCTTTATCCCAACTATTATTCTGCATAAAGTAATAATTTCCCAAATTAAAATGCGCATTATCGTCTTCGGGAAACATATTGGTCAATTGTTTATATATTTCAATAGCTTCATACAAACTGCCGGTCATAATGGCATGAGACGCCAAAATCTTGAGTCGTTCTTTGGGAGGCGATGATTCGGAATAATGGACAGCTTTATCCAGCAGTTCCACAGCTTCGCGGTTATTGCCGTTAGCGCCCTGAATAACCCCCAAATGATGCCAGGCGGATGCAAAGGTAGAGTCGATACCAACTGCCTTTTTAAATTCCACGGCAGCCTGGTCCAGGTACAATTTGCTTTCCAGTTCAACGCCCTGGGCATAATATTTATATGCTTCAACAGAACTGGTGGTAACATTGGCCAGATTCTTATTGATTTCCGGGGTGTTGCTGGAATTGATCTGAAAATGTTCGCGTAGTTTTCTGGAAAGTCTGTTTACCATGGCAAATACATTTTCAAGCCCGCCTCCTGTTTCGCTCACCCTTTTTAATAAAAAGCCGTTGCGGGCATCGCGTAATTCAAGATCGATACGCAGGGAATCGTTTTTAATTAAATAACTGCCGCAAATAAACACTTCGGCGCCGATCTGTTGGGCCACAGCGCTGCCGGCAAGCGAATCCGCTAAAAGCTGACGGTTATACCCCAGTTCCTGCATGGTTTCGGTAATTCTTGAGGTCGATTTAAGATTAAGCTGTCGCGACTGGGCAAGTTCGCCGCCGAGCATTTCTACAATACCGGATTCCAGCCAGTCCAGGCTGTTCATGCCGGTTTTATTGAGGAACTGGAAAATAGCCAGACTTTTTTTTTGGGCTGCCGCCACCTGGATTGTTGAAACTTTATCCTGCATTAAAACTGTTACCGGCTGGGAAGCGAGTTTGATACGGCGATCACTTTCCAGGTTGCACCCTGCAAGCAGCGCCAAAAGCACAACGGGGGAAAAAAACTGGCAGTATCTTTTTAAAAAAGTTTTGGTTGAATAAATCATAAAGACCTGACTAGAATCATGGTAATATCATCATGTTGCTGGTTGCCGGCTTTGAACGCATCAATTTCCATTAATATCCGGTTCTGCAATTGCCTGGCGCTTGAATCACTATCCGCACTGATCAGATCGATGAATCGCTCTTCCGTAAACTCGGTTAATTGTGCATTCATGGCATCCGGAACACCATCGGTATAAAGCACCAGGGTATCGCCTGGGTTTAATGTAACAATTTTTTCTTCCAAATGCATCTCAAAATTTGCTTCATCGGTTAAACCCAGGGCAATACCGGAAGGTATATACATTTCAATATTATCTTTTGTTCCGTTTCTTTTAATGATTAATGCATTATGACCCGCGCGCACAAAATTAAAACTACGGTTTTGCAAATCCAGGACTCCATACAGCATGGTAGCATATATTCTTTTATCCAGCGACTGTCCCAATTGTCGGTTAATTATGCTCAACAGCTTCTTGGGTGAAGAAACAGTACACGCCAGCGAGGTCATCATGCCTTTCAATTCTGCCATATAAAAAGCCGCCGAAGTGCCCTTGCCTGAAACATCGGCGATTGCCAGACCGAGGTGGCTCCGGTCGATATAAAAATAATCAAAATAATCGCCGCCCACCTCTTCTGCCGGCAGACAGATACCCGATATATCAAAACCGGCAATTTGCGGATCGCTTTGCGGTAATAAACGCTTTTGTACATTGCGGGCTATATCAAGTTCCTGTTTCAGGCGTTCTTTTTCCGTTAACTCTTGAAGCAGAAAAGCATTTTCCACCGCCATTGCCGCTTGTGTTCCCAGGGTGATAAGAAAATTTATTTCCTCGTTGCCGAATTCACTTTTTTCACGTTCGGGCGCCAGCAGAATAAAGCCTAGTAATTTACTTTTTCTCACCAGTGGGATCACATATTCAAGTGTTTTTATTTGCAAAGCTGCGCTAATATTTTGTAACAATTGTATGCATTCCTCCTCCTGCAACTGGATAGGAGAAAATGGCGCATCATAAAAAAGCATACGTTGTATACAGGACGCATCGACTGTAAATTCATCGTTACTGAAAAAAGACTGCGGATAACCGCCGGCCACCCAGGCTTTGGCCCCGGCATCATTTTGGTTCACAACCAACAGAACACCATACCTGGCAGAAATGGCTGTTACTATCTTTTCCGTTACCAGTTGAGTGATATTTTCGAACTTCCAGGTAAAGCCCAGTTCGCGGCTGAAATTTTCGATGATACTTTTTTCACGTAACCGGGTAGTCATATAATTAAAAGACGTTGCCAGAGTTCCAATCTCATCCCTGCTTCCAATAGTCACCAGTTGGTCTAGGTCGCCGTTGGAAACCGCAACCAGGGCATTGGATAGTGTATTGAGAGGCCGGGTTATCCTCAAACCGATAAATATTGAGGCCAGAACTCCCACCAGCAAAAACAGGAGCAACAGGTAAAGATTGATAAAAATTTGCCGGCGAAATTTATTATTAAAATCAATCAGGGAGAAACCCACATCAACGGCGCCAAGCATTTCCCGGCCCAATTGAATTTGCACGGAAAAATGATCAAAATCCTGGCGACTCTCATCGGCAATCTGACCCTGTGAGAGGGATTCAACGATCTGGATCTGTTCGGCGCGGTTGAGAATGCCGCTATCGGCAAGATCGAGCCATTGGTAATTGATCCCGAAGGCGGCAAGCGTTTGTTTTTCATCAAAAATTGCAATATAAACCAGGTCGTGTCCAATGTCGGATGCTATAATATTATCGATCCAGTCCTGGTACACATACCAGCCTTCGGTCTCCGCCAGGCGGATAGAGGCAATTTGTTTGGCTATTCGACCCATATTCTCGCGCAACGCAATATGTTCGGACCGTAATTGGCGGATGGTAAAAAAATAAAAAACTAACAGCATGATGACAAAAATAATGCTGACGATCGCTACCGATAACTTTATCCAAATTTTATTGAGTCGTTGCATCGAGTTTATTCTGCCGGTTTAATGCTATTCAACCTCGTTTACCACAACATCGCATTGTTTATTTTTTTCGACAATTTTATGCACAAAATCCTGACATTGCTGATAACCAAAACGCCGGCTCCAGATGGGAAAAACCGAAGTATTGGTCATCAACAGATCGTCATCCGGACTCCAGTAACCCATGTCGATTGCGCGCTGCCATTCGCTTGTATGAGGAATGGGCGAAAACGACGCCAGGTTGACCCGTGCGCCCAGATCGAGCACATAATTTACACTATCAAGCGCTTCGGCCGGCTCCTGATCAGGCAAACCCATCAACACATAAACACCTATTGTATGCCGCTTATAGCCGGCTTGTTCCAGGTTTTCGATGGCAGTTTTCAACTCCTGGCACGTTACTTTGGCAGACATAGACTTTTGCCGGGTCGGATTGATTGTCTCAAAACTCAGTTTTACAGTGATCCCCCCGGCCTGGTAGAAAAGATCGGCAAATTCGGCATCGACAAAGCGCGGCTGCATTCCATTGGCGGCATGCAGGCAGACAGGCAGTTTTTGCTTTATTACCCCCCGTAATAATGGTTTAATATAATCATCGGCCTTGTGCAGCAAGGCATCATCAAAAAAGGCAAAATGTTGTACCTGTCGGGTATTATGCCAGTGCGCGATTTCATGCAAAACATGCTCTGCCGAACGCCTGGTATATTCCGGCGCGAGTACCCGCGAGGCGCAAAAGCTGCAATGATTCGGGCAGCCGCGCGAAGTGATTATAGCTACTGACCGTAAATCGGGGTACAGATCATATAACGGCCGCGGAAATGCGCCGTCCGGTAAATGCCGTTGTTGCGGTGGATTCGCCCCGGTTACGGCTGCAACCAGATCTACGATATGATGTTCTCCGGCGCCGGTAAACAGATGGTCGGGGCCAATATGTTTTTGCGCATGTTCAGGGCATAATGAAGCATAAATACCGCCCAATATGAGCGGCGTATCCGGGAAATATTCCCGTAACAGTTTTGCCGCATCGCGCACAGCCGGATACCAATAGGTCATCGTCGAGGTTAGTAGTATTACATCGGGCTTTTCAGATAAATTGGCAAGTAACTTTTCAACAATATGCGCCGGCATGCCATAACGGCAATATTTGCGGGGAATATGACTGTAAACCTCCGGTTTTGGAATCTGTTCACGGATAAACTTGCCGGTGCCGTTGGCTTTAATTTTAGCTGGGGGATGGTCCGGTAAATTTTGCAAGGCAGGATGAAAACGATCAAGGCAATCGATCAATTCAATATGCAAGCCAGATTGTTTCAATACAGCAGCTAATTGCAACAAGCCCAGCGGTTTGACCCAGAAATCATAAGCGGCAAAATCATAAATCCAGGGATTAAAAAGTAGTATTTTTTTTCCGGTCAATTCCATGCGGACGTTTTCAGGTTAATTCCGTTAAAATAAGCAGAATATCGTCGCGCAGGTCGCCATGACCAAAATTTCGTACTTGATTGATAATAGCGTGAGCGGCTTCGTCAACCGGGCTGCTCACCCCATCCAGCAGGGATTCTTTCAAGCCGTTAATACCAAAGGGGGTTTGGGTTTCGTTTTCGGTTTCGATAATGCCGTCGGTATATAAAAACAGGCGGTCGCGGCTATTATAATGATAAACATTCTGCACAAATTTATCCTTATCGCTGCGGGAAAAACCGATAATGGGATTTTGCGGATCCAGGTGGATTAACTGCCGGCTGGTGGAATTGTACAACAGGGCCGCAGGATGGGCGCTGCCGGCATGATATATCGTTTTGTTATAATAATCAATTTTTATGGAATGTATGGTCAAAAACAAGCCGGTTTGGGCAAATGAATCGTAAAAAAAGGTGTTCAAATAATATAGCAATTCATCGGGGTTGATCCCGGCGCGCACCAGTTTGTTTATTTCACTGCATACCCGGTTGACCAGCAATGCCGCGGCAATGCCATGCCCGGTAACATCGATGATCGTCAAATAAAATTTACCGTTATTGTCGTCATAAATATCGGCAAAATCTCCGCCAATGCCAATCATCGGCAGGTATTCGACCGCCAGGGTAAAGTATTCATTACGGTAATTATTGGGCACCAGGCTGTTTTGCACGCGCTCAGCCAGGTTCAAATCTTTTTCAATCATGCGGTGAAATTCATCAATCTTTTTTTGCTGTTCCTCTACCAGAATCTCCATGTTACGGCGTTCGAGGGCTTTACTCACCCGCACCAGAAATGCTTCATGATTGATTGGTTTGGATAAATATTCATAAGCGCCATCCTGCATGGCTTTAACGGCGCTGGCAATACTGCCGAATCCGGTGAGTATAATCACCTGGGTATATTTGTCTTTATCTTTAGCGGCTTTTAAAACTTCAAGTCCCCCGATTTCAAACATGTGCAAATCGGTAACAACAATATCATAATTTGTTGCAGCAATTTTTACCAAAGCCGCTTCGCCGCTGGCCGCGTCATCGACATGATATTTCTTGAGTTTGAGAATCTGGACAAATAACTTGCGGTTATAGCCGTCATCATCAACAACAAGAATTCGAGGTTTTTTACTGCCGGTGGTTGAATCCATAAATTTTTGCGGTTTTCAATTCTAGTTCAATACTTTGAGGCCCAGCATGGTAATATCGTCAGCTTGCGGCATGCCTTGGGAAAAATCTTTAACTTCAACAACTATTTTATTAATTAATTCCTGAATTTTCAAGTCATTTTTTAGCGCATATTCCAGTATTGCCTGCAGCCGCCATTCTCCATACTCCATTTCAAGTGTATTCATTGCCTCGGTAACACCATCGGTGAACATTAATAACTGGTCGCCGGGTTTCAACTGAATCGTTTCCGTCTCATAAGTCAGGTTTGGCATCATGCCAAGCAGCAATCCGCCTTTTTCCAGGCTCATGCAGGAACCGTCGCGCCGATATAAAAAAGGCGGATTATGACCGGCATTGGCATAGGTGAGAGTAAATTCATCAATGTTAATTTCGGCATAAAAAAAGGTAATAAATTTATCAAATGTTGTATGCGCCTGGATCAGGTTATTGAGTTTAGATAAAATAGTGGTTATATCGGCTTTGGTCATGATCAAGGTATGCAGACCGGCATGTAAATTGGACATGAGCAGCGAAGCCGGTGCGCCTTTTCCAGAAACATCGCCAATGGCAATGGCAAAACGATGCTGATCGAGGCGGATACAATCAAAATAGTCGCCGCCAACTTCACGGGACGGCACATTGTACCCCATAATTTCAAAATGATCATATTCCGGGTATGAATCGGGTAATAAACGGGTCTGAATTTCCCGGGCAATGTTGAGTTCTTCTTCCATCCGCTGTTTTTCTATGGTTTCATCAAACAAGCGGGCATTTTCAAGCGATATGGCGGCGGCATTACAAAGTGTGGCAAGGAATTCCAGATCGTCGGCAGTATAATCGACATGGTTGATCCGTTCTCCCAATAACACAACCCCACCGGTTTTATCCTGGATGCGCATAGGTACGACCGCATTAATATTCAGGTTCCGCAAGGGAGCTAAAGCTGAGGGCAAAATGGTATCTTTAACCAGAAAGGGTTTGGTAACATCAGCCAATTCACGCAAAAGATCAGGGTCGGCAAAAACAGCCATTTCCCCGGTTTTGGTTGCACCACCGCGATAATCGGCAAAGGTCAGCTTGGTACCTTTTTTTAAAAAAATATTACAGCGTTGCGCAGCCATCTCGCCCATTATGGCATAAACCAGCAGGTTAACGATTTTTTTCTTATCAAGGGTTGAATTCAGTTCCCGGCCTATATCAAATATCGTATTTAATTGCTGTATTTTGGTATCCAGTTTACGGTTGACACTTTCAAGTTTTTGAAAAATTATAGCATTTTCTATAGCAGTGGAAGCGAGATTGGTCAGCGAATTGAGGAATTCCAGTTCTGCTTCGGTATAGCGGCTACGGTTAATTTTTTTGCCAAGCGCAATCATGCCAATCATTCGGGAGGTGCTGTTAATCGGCAAGATCAACTCGATACCGAGTTCGAGGAAAAAATTCTTTAATTTACATTCATTCAGATCAACATCGGTCAAAAAAACAGGTTTATCAAACCTGAATTCAACATCGCAGGTTGAATTTAACAGTTCCCGCGACAAGCCTTTGATGTTGCGGATAGAAAATTTATTGCCGTCTTCCGAAACCATAACCAGACCCCGAGAAATCATCATCCGCCCCATGGGCGTTAGCAGCAAATTATTGAGAATAGTATTTAACTGTAATGAAGAGTTCAGTACTTTGCTGGTTTCGAATAACGATTTTAATTCTACATGACGCTGATCCAGTTCCGAGTTAACGATTCCAGGTTCTTTTGCGTCTTCCATTACACACCTTTTGCCGTGTTAACCAGACCGGGCTTTTTTTTGTCCAGGAAGTACTTAACCATACGCACCTGGTTCTGCACTCCTGGTTTAATATCATAATCAACCTCATCCATCAAAGTCCGCATTAAATAAATACCCAAACCGCCAACCTTAAGTTCAGCCAGGTATTCTTTAACATTAGGCATTTTAATAGTATCGGGATCAAAACCTTTACCGTGATCGGTAACCACCAGCGTAAATTTCTGATAGTCGATTTTTATAATCACATCCAGCGATGTGTTCTTACTGCTTTGGTCATAAGCATGTTTCATCACATTTGTGCAGGCTTCATCACAAGCCAACTCTATTTTACAAATATCGTCAGGGATAAAACCAACTTTTTCCGCAACCTTGGCAACAAAACTTCGAATCAATTCCAGATTATCCGTATCACTCGGAATCCGAAGTTTGTATTCAGCTTTTAATTTTGGTTTCACCGTCGTTACCCTTATTTTTTATTATAAACATTATCATATCACTACCAACTCTACCTATTATATTTTACATAAATTCCACAAAATAGTTACAAACTAACTCCTGAATTTTATTATAGCCAGGGTCTCATCTTCCACAATGTCATACAATGTCGGAAATCCGAGTAAATCAAAAACCCGGAAAATTTTCGGCGTCATATTGCTCATTTTAATATCGCCGCTATGTTCGCGAATTTGCTCTATAAAACCCATAAACACGCCTAACCCGGCGCTGCTGATATAACTGAGATCTTTAAAATTAATTACAAGTTTATATCTTTGACCATCGATTAACTTTTGAATTGCTTCTTCAAGCTCGGGCGCCGTATGTGCGTCCAGAAAACCGCTGATATACAATACCGAGATATCTTCTTTATCAATACGGTTTACATTAAAATTTTCCATGTTTCTCCTCCAGTAATCTCATTTTTATTACAAAGTAAATCATTCACTTGTTGTTTTTAACAATTCAAATCTTTTTTTTATTATTCAGCGCTTTAATCACTATAAAAGTCATATCATCTGTGGCATTTTCTCCATCAAAAAATGTATATATTTCATGAATTATACGTTTTTTTATTTCATACGCCGACAAATCTTTGGCGGCAGTAAAAACCTGGGCCAAACGTTCCTCGCCAAACTCTTCTCCCAGCCGATTGCGCGCTTCGGTCACTCCATCGGTATAGAGCAGGTAGATATACCCCTCTTGTAAAGGCATATCAACCTGCTGCAAAGTTTTCTCAAACAATATACCGGCATCCAGACCCAGCCCTAATCCTTTCGGCTCCAAGAGTTCACATTTTTCTTCATCCGGCTTTAACATTAAAACCGGGCAATGGCCGGCGCGACAAAAAGAAAAGACTTTGCGTTTTACATCAATGATCCCGTAGATCATGCTGATAAAGGTATTGCGGTCGAAATTACGGTACAGGGTGGCATTGGTGGGAACCAGCAGGTTTTTGGGAGTTTGGTTGGCTTTGGCCAGGGCTTCCATTATCCCTTTAACTTCGGCCATATAAAAAGCCGCAGAAGGCCCTTTACCGGAAACATCGCCGATGACCACGCCCAGGCGGTTTTTATCAATCTGGAAGAAATCATAATAATCGCCGCCCACTTCATTTGCAGTTATACAAACAGCGTCCAGTTCAATATCCGGCAACCTGGGCATATCTTTGGGGAGCAGTTTCATTTGCGCTTCATGGGCAATCTTGAGTTCCTGCTCAAGGCGTTCTTTAACTATAGATTCCTCGACCAGACGGGTATTTTCCACAGCCACCACCGCCTGCTCACAAAAAGCGCGCAGCATATCGGCATCATCATATTCAAATCCGAATTCCACTTTTTTACCGGCATACAAAAAGCCAATGATCTCGTCTCCCATAATAAGCGGCACGGCCAACAGCGAATTTAAATCCTTTTTCCATTTACATAAATTTTTGGCAACCTGACTTTTATTGACCTGGTTGTTTAAAAAAGGATCTTTATTATTTTTCAACCACAATGATAGCGGATCGGTAAAAGAGGGCTTGCGGCTTTTCATTTCCGCATCGCGTAAATTTTGACTGGATGCCAGTTGCAGTTCGCCGGATTTTTGATCAAGTAATTCCAGCCAGCTAAAATCAGCTTCGGTAACTTCTATTGCCAACTTAACAATGGTTACAACCAGCTTTTCAATATCAAACTCGGAACTAACGGCGCGGCTGAGATGATGCAAAGAAGAAATTTGCCTGATCTTGCGGTCATACAACTGGGCAGTCGGTAAATGCGCCAATAGCGCTAGAAATGCTATAACCACATAAATCGTCAACAGGATTATACTGGTATCCACAAATTTTCCCAGCACCGGGCTGAATATTTCAACCGGATTCAGTTCATGGAACTTGAAGGCAAAATATAACTGGATGGGAACCAGGAAAAAACCGCCCCAAAAACAGGCCAGTTTCTGTTTTTTATTCAGATAATTGATCCATGCCACGCGAAACGAATTGACCACCATCAGGTTGATCAGGATAAACAAAATCACATAGCGAAATTTATCCAGCCAGTTGTTGCTCAGCCAGTTCATGTATTTAAATGATTCCGGCAAGCTGAACAAAGGATATAATAATAAAAAGATCATTAACCAGGTAAAATTCCGGGCGGTGGCTTTTTTACGTTTTATATAGATTAAATTACGTAATGAACCCAGGGTGATAAGAACGAATATTGTGGAAAAAAAAGTCCAGGCAAGTAAAAAGAAATAATTGCCGGCATTTTCATAGAGCTTGTTTTTTGTAAAGACATGATCATAAAAAGTGTTCAGCAGATCGTTGGACATGATCAGCAAAAAACAGGTAAAAAGGATCAGGAAAAATAATGATCGCAGCCCCCTTAACACATTCCGGTCGGATGCCCATTTCTGCTTGTAGATCAACGGTAAGGACAGGATTAAAGCAAAAATAATAAAATATTCGCGAATATATATAGAAGTAATCGAGTGTTCAGAATTGGAAAGCATATTCACATCCTGAACGACTGCGGCTATCAAAAGAGCTAGCGGCAACAATAAAGAAAGTTTACTTATTTCTTTCATTATTCACTTACTTGATTAGCATATATCTAAAAAACATTTTTTTATCGATTTACAAACCATTACTTTAATCTTTATTCATAAAGCTATTTTCTACGAATGTTTACGTTTCGTGCCTATCTTTGTTACACACATAAAATAAATCAGTTTATCCTTACAATCAGCATGGTCATATCGTCATGCTGAGCCATGGAACCGGTAAAATCTTTGACCGATTTCTTGATCATATTTATAATGGAACTGGAGTCTTCATCCTGTATTTGCGTAATCAGGTTCTCAAGACGCTGCTCACCGAATTCCTGGTTTTTCTCATTCATTGCCTCTGTAAAGCCGTCCGTATAAAATACAAAAATGTCACCGGATTTGATTGGAATGTTTCTTTCTTCAATTACGGAATTAAAAATATTACCCTTATCCATGCCCAGGGCTAATCCCTGCGGGCAAATGATCTGGGTCAGGCTGGCATCATTTTTCCGATTTATTACCGGGTTATGACCCGCGCGGGCAAACGTTAACTCCATTTTTTCCAGGTCAAAAATACCATAAATCATACTGACAAAATGATTCCTTTCAACATTTTCAAAAAACAAGGAATTCATCTCGATAAGAACCTGCGACGGGGAGAGCGGAGTCCTGGTCAATGAACGTAGAAAGCCTTTTGTCAAGGTCATATAAAATGCTGCAGAAATACCTTTACCGGAAACATCGCCAATTGCTATACCAAGTTTTTTATCATCAATTTTGATAAAATCATAATAATCGCCGCCGACTTCTTCAGCAGGATAACAGATACTTGCGACATCCAGGTGAGGGATATTGGGCGTCGAGCGGGGTAAAAAGCTCAACTGCACACGTTTGGCAATTTCTAATTCCCGTTTTAATCGCTCCCGCTCGAATAGTTTTTTAACATGTCGGGGTGAATAACGTAATAATTCATCTCGTTCAATTACTTTTTTTAAACCTGCCAAACCCAGCATTAAGAGGGCGAATAGAATTAAATCATAACCGATGCCATCATATAAAAATTGCCGGTTATTGAAATGTAAAAAACGCACCGATTCAAAGACCAGGATAAAAGTTACCTGAGATACCAGCGAGGTTACAAAGTCAAAAGCCAAAAAGATAATAACATAACCTGCGCCTATACAAAAGTAATATAATATTGCTAACCATTCCGGATGGGATATAAATTCATTAACGCCCATTCCAAATGCCCAGATAATAGCTGCTGATAGAACTATCCAGCGTCGCTTGTTGAAATATCTGGCTAAAAAAGATGATACAAATAAAACAAAAACAAACTGTGTCCATACAATATTGGTAATGGCGGCGGTAAAACGGTAAATAAAGGGAGAATAGGAATTAAGATCGGTTACATCGCTGCTCCAACCGGTTAAATCAACAGGAGACGACATTGAGAATATACTGATGAGAAAAGTTGAAAAACCGACCAGGATTAAACCCGACGCTAGTCCATATAAAATGGAATTGGCAAATAAACGATGCCGTACCTTGCCACGCATCAGCGCGTCAAAAGTTAGCAGTTTGTCATTCCAGGCATCACGGGTAACGGCATCGGCGCAGGCAACGGCAATAACTCCAAAAAATCCCATAAATAATGGCCCAATGATTAACCCCCCCAGAATACTTCCGGTATCCCATTGTTCAAGTTTGAGCAGAAAAGTCAGAACCGAACATAAGATTAAAATAATGCCTGCCGGGATTGACGCTTTAATGCTGATCTCATCATTACGGATCTTTTTCAGGAGAGAAATAACATAAAGCACTATCAATCCCACAATTACAAAAAGAGATGCAAATAAGTTAAATTCTCCATCATGGCCGGTTTGATCTTTATCCAGTTTTTCAAAGGTATACTCAAATTTCCCTATTTGAGTACCAAGTATATCAATTTGTAATTGTACAGGAATTTGGAGAATTGCGCTTTTGCGATTGTAAAAAACCGAATAATCTACTCTTTTTTCCTGGTTTATGGTTTTAATTTTACTAAAAGCAAACAGGCTGGTATCGGCTCCCAGACGGGCAAACCACAGCGAATCGGCTATGGCGCGCGCAGCCTGCTCGCTAACAGAAGAAGCACTGCTATCCTCGGCGGCTTCTACCCAAAAGGCAATTTCATTACCATTTTGATCATAATGAATACCAACCTGGTTAAACCATGCCGGGAATAAACGAGTCGTATCCACAGGTGTGATATTTTTACGGTTATCCTGTTTTTTCCAGGTAACCGCCCAGTAATAAGCAGGTAATTTTTCATTAATCACCAGTTCCAGGGAATCGGCAGGGACCGATTTTTGTAAATATCGCAACAGGGCTTCACGAACCCGGAATTGTGCGGAGACCTGGTAACGGTCGTCCTCATACCCCCACTCTAATAATGACTGGCGTGCTTTATCAATTATCTGCTGTCGGTTGAAACGGATATTGATATGGGCAGATAAATAAATTGCTTTATATTGATACAGAAAAAAAGCCAGGCCAAGCAATGCCAGAATTACCAGTAGTATATTTTTTATTGTTCTGTTACTCATTCAGCAGGTCCGGTATAGATAAACTTCAAGGTTATGTCCGGGTTTTTACCAGATCATTCTATAAAAGAGAGATTACGAACGTTAGAATAAATTTCAAATTATGAAAAAACAATTGCTAAATCAAGTAAAATATAAAAAATTACACTATGCAAATTGTGGGCGGGAGCACTATTTACAGATATTATTCAGGCGAGCAACTTGTCGTTGAACACATTTGCTGAAAAAATAAATATTTTGGTTTCACTATCCTTCCAGGCATTCATTGGCAAACCGGCTTTGCGACAGGTATGTTCAAGAAAGGTCTTTCGATCCCAACCGTTTTCGCCGGCAACCTGGGGTAATAATAAACCGCTATAAAAACCGTTTTCTATATACAGCCCATGTTCACCGGGAGTGATTTCCTCCACAGAACTGATGCGTCGCATAGGCGTTAACACGGAAATCTCAATTTCCAGGTCTGTCAATTCATCGGGGCGTACAGGGTCAAAACGCGGATCATTCAGAGCCGCGGCGCTGGCCATTTCGATTATTGTTTGTAATAATGGCCGCACACCACGGATAAGACCGATACAGCCCCGCAGGTCATGTCTTTTATGAATAGTAACAAAAGCGCCCCGTTTCTCTGTAAATACCGGCGCTTCCAAAGTATATGATTTTGGTTTTTTTCCATTAACAACCAGGGTGATCGTCTCCCGCGCTATATTGAGCAATTGTTTTTTTTCCTCTATGCTCAAATCAGCATTATTATTTCTGTTTTCAGGCATGATTTTTCCCTTTTATAAAATGTCTTCGCCAAATACCTGGGTTTTATAGATCCAAAAAGAAGCACCTTCTTTCCAGGCGTTATCCGGTAATCCTGCTTTACGGCACAAACTGGTCATTTCTTCCGCAACGGTCTTCCATCCCGCTTCGAGAGGCACCTCCGGCAGATAAGTGGCGCCGTGACCCTCTTTTTGCATAATGATGCCATGCTTGCCCATTTCAAATTCATCAAGACTGTTAATCGGGTATACATTAGTTAAATAGATCGATACTTTAATATATACATGTTCAAGCTCTTTTGCCGTTAGCGGAGGAAACCTGGGATCGCCAAATGCGGCAGCCGCCGCCATTTGCGGAACCAGTTTATAAAGCGGCTGATCCGATTCATGATGCCCAATGCAGCCACGCAGGTCGCCATTTATTGTCAAAGTAACAAAAACTCCCCGTTTTTCTTTCATCACCTCATTGAGCGGGTCAAATTCCGGAACGGTTTGGGTATCCAGATAAGATTTAATCGTGTTACGCGCCATCCGTAAAAATTCTTTTTGCGTTGCCAGGTCGATCTTGCCATATTCGATTTTTTGACTGTTTACTCCCTTACCTGCTTTATACACGGCAACTGCGCCATAACCGACAATATAGCCGGTTTTTTTGCCGGTAACATCGCCCGATGTGGTGTGCGCCAGTTGCAGGGCTTTATCGGCGCCCAGTTTTTGAGCGGCTACCTGCATAATAACTACCGGCCCACCACCGCAGGCCTGGTAGCGATCCTCTATAAATCCCTGGCATAATTTTTCCGGTTCTAGCCGGCTAATTGCCGCCAGAGTCGTCTTGTCGAATGATAGGCATTCCGAATATGACTCGCCATGATAGAGATCGGTACTGGCAATGAGCAATACTTTTTTTCCTTTTACCGCTCCGGCAAGTGTATTACCGATTGCCGAACAGACAGTCCAGTCATAAGCACCAACCACTATGGGAATAATTTTGGCATCGGGAAACACTTTTTGCACAAACGGGATCTGCACTTCAACAGCATGTTCCTGTTGTTGATGGCCGAAATTGGAACTGGTGATATACCGGCAATTTTTGATCAGCGCATCGGCAACAACCCGGTCAATTATTGCTTCACCCAGGGGGGTTTTATAGGCGCTGCCGGGGTATATAGTTGCGCCGTTAATTGGATCGCGATGGCTTGGCGCCAATATCACAACCAGATCAAATTTTCCGATGTCTGCGGTTTTATAACCAAACGCAGCTGTTGCAGCCGAATAAACATAACCGGCATGTGGCACAACCAGCCCAATAATTTCTCCTTCAGGAGGCGCCGCCTGGGTATTGTCAAGTAATTGCTGTATAAATACGCTTAATTCATCGCTATCGGCAGGATAAAACATGCCGGCAACAGCAGATTCCCTTACCTTGTCATTTTTTGCCCCTGTAAGTGATATTGCAATTGAACAACACAGAAGAATGAAAACCAGGGAGTAAAGGATAGATTTCGCAGTAAACTTTATTTTCATCTGTTTAACCTCATTACTTGTTAATAACCAAAAACAAATAAAGGACAGATATTATTGTAACCTGAAACATTACGACTGTAAGCCAATAACCAATATACTATATTAACGCAATTTTGCAAACAATAAAACGACCCGCTGTTGGTTATTTCCAAATACCGGCGATTTTGTAATTGCAGGTGGGACATTTAGAATCGCTGATCTTGTTTTCCAGAATCCGGAAACCAATCCGCCGCACCAGCACAGCGCCGCAGCCCGGACAATAAGTATTTTCACCGGGATCGCCGGGGATGTTGCCGGTATAAACATAATGCAAACCATTATCGAGCCCGATTTGCCGCGCGGTTTTCAGGGTTTCCAACGGCGTGGCCGGCAAGTTGGTCAACCGGTATTGAGGATGAAAACGGGAAAAATGCACCGGAACATCGGGGCCCAATTCCGTAACTATCCATTTGCACATCTCTTTCAACTCCCGGCGATCATCGTTCTGTCCGGGGATGACAAGATAAACAATTTCCGTCCACATATTTTTTTTGCGCAACAACACCAGGGTATCCAAAACCGGCCGCAAATGTCCGGCAACCAGTTCGGTATAAAAACGTTCGCTAAAGGCTTTTAAATCAATCTTGACGGCATCGAGCACCTGGCACAGATCGGACATGGGCTGTTTTTGTATATAACCATTCGAGATCATGATGCTTTTTACACCCGGTTTGCGACCTGCAACAGCCGTATCGTACAAATATTCGGTAAAAACTACCGGTTCATTATAGGTATAGGCAATAGAAACGCAGTGATTGTGCCTGGCCAGGGTAACTATCTTTTGCGGGGGCAGATCGAGCGATTCGATCTGTTCCGGTCGGGACTGGGATATCTCCCAATTTTGGCAAAACTTGCACATTACATTACAACCGGCAGTAGCGTATGAAAAAGCCAGGCTGCCGGGGAAAAAGTGGAACATGGGCTTTTTTTCAACCGGATCGACATGGGCGCTGCATGCTTTGCCATAAACGAGCGTATAATATACTCCCCCCTCATTCTCACGCACGCCACAATAACCTCTCTCCAGGTCATCGATTACACATTCGCGCGGACATAACTGACATTTGATCTTACGGTTATCCAGTTTTTGATAATACCGCGCTTCGGTTTTATCTTCCAGGCCGCTACTCTGCGCCCGTGCATTTGATGTTAAGAATTTTTGCATTAAAGGAGCAGCCAACAGGCAGCCGCCGGCAGCGCAGGTTGTTTTAATATATTGTCTTCTGCTCAGGTTCTTCATGATCATACCCGCACACATTCGATCTTTTCAAGATCATTGGTTCCCAGACGATGGGTTTGGTCGGCGGCAGTTGCAATATAACGTGGTTCGCGGCCGGCCTGTTTCAGGGAGAAAAGTTTTTCGGCCTTACGTTTTGTTTCCACAATGTCCCAGCAAACCTGGTCGAGCGCGACAATATCGGTTGCTACAACCAAACTGTCCATATTCCAGCACCATTGCGGCATAAAAGGTGGTCCGCCTTCATATTGAGCGGTGATGGCATCGCAAATAATTAACCTGGTTTTATTGCGGATTGGAGGCAGCATATTGACATCGGCGACAAAAGGATCGCCAATATTATCATGATATTTATTGGGATTATTGATAACCCCGAAATTATTTTTCATTCCCGCAGAGAGCCCCACAATGCCATGATCTTTGAGAATCGGCAGATTAATTAATGCTGTACACATTTCGGTAACAATGCGGGTCAATAAACTGCCAATTTGGCCATATTCGGCGATGTCCTGTGAAAATCCTACCCGGTTGTTGCCAAAACACTGTACTTTTTGCCGACCCTGATACAACGTATACCCGGCGCGTAACAGGTCGTTATCATGGCGATCCCAAATAATGATATTACTTTTGTTCACCCCCGCAGCAATCAGCCGTTCTACAACCGCGTTTACAAGTTCCGGCCGGGTCGATAATCCCTTTCCTGCCAGGCAATTGACTTTGAGACCGACAATATCTTCTGGTTTAAATAAATATCTCCAAATATTCTGGCTGTTTTGCTGAAACAGGTTTTCCAGCGCAGTATCCAGCAATTTTTGAACCGCCGCTTCATCGGGTAAATTCTGCGAGGTGCGTAAATCGTTGCGGTGTGCAATAACCACACGCGACTGTTTTTGGCCAGCTGTGTTAGAGGGTATTGTTAATCCGGGAACGGCATACGCAGTAGCGCTACGTCTGCCCAATAATAATGCGCCACCCACAAGCATAGTTTTTTTTATGAATTGCCGGCGTTTTTCCAAGTATCTTTCCTCAAACAAAAAACCGCAATCGGTTATGATCACGGTTTTAAATATGGACTACTTGAGGAATATACTATTATCTGAGAAAACGTTCAACAAGTTTTTTAAATCCGGTTTTGGTAAAATCGGCTTCTTCAAAGAAATCGGACGAGGTCACATCTTCATCTTGGGTTTCATTTTGAACAGGTTTGATCTCTTCCTGGTTTATGACCGGAATTTGAGTATTTAATTGCTGCGGAGTTAGGAAAGCGTTACTTTCCTGAATAAATGCGGCGCCAGGTGCAACCTGGGGAGCAGGTTCGTTTTGCAGAGCTTCCGGTTGTTCATTTTCCAGATCCGGTTCGGGTAACGATCTCTCTTTAGCCTGTACATACATCACCCGGTTATCGATGGCGATTGCGATCTGGTTAGCCAGAATTTCCAAAGTATGCATAGTATCCAATGAAGGTAAGCGGCAATCTACAGGATCATCGACAATTAAAAAGCCGATAATTTTTCCTTCCCGCGATTTGATCGGTACAATGATCACAGCCCAGTTCGGCCAGCAATCTGCAAAAAATTCTCCACCATCTGAACCATAATAAACACGCTTTAACGGGCGTAAAATCCGTTCTTCATTTTTCACAAAATAAGACTTGCCCAGCATATATTCTTTACGTAACAGATTGCTGAATTCAGCAAGATCATAGTTTAACTCTTTGATTTGCGCCAGCTTTACTTTATCTTCACAAGCGACTGCTTTGGTTTCAAGCATACCGCTCTTTTTACTGATCAAAACCAGCGATACCATACTAAAATCAAGTGAAAACTTGACCGACCAGACCACCTCTTTTAATAATTCACTCAGGCTGTAATATAGCTTGAATACATTACTGTTAACCAGAATCTGTTTCATCCGCCGGTTACGACGCTCCAGTGTGGATATGCGATAATAGTTTTCCACAGTAATCGAAACAAGCCGACTGAATAATTCCAGATTATAAAAAGTAGCTTTGGTCGGAACATTGCCAGGATGAGGTTCATCCAGCGAGATATAGCCAAAAGTACGGTTACTTTGATCGGTAAGATTCAAAATAATCAAATCACGTTTATGCCACTCCGGGATTGGTTGATTATCCAGGGAATTGTTTTGTACCAGTTCGTGATTTAAATTTGTCGTTAACTGACGCTGTTCTTTTTTATGGTAAATAACTTTGACGTGTGATTTGTCGCTAAAGATCTTTTCCACTACTTTTTGCGGAACTTCCATAGTTTGCTGGCTAGCCGGATCTTCTTTTTCTGCATATCCAACCATTGCCTGTTTCACAAAGGCATGTTTGCGGGGGTCCAGTAACGCAACTGTAGAACGTTTAAAACCGAATACCTGGCATACCAGTTCAGAAAGATTTTTCAACAATACATCAATCGAATCCGTATAACTGCGATGAATAACATCGACAATTTCAGAGATCATATTTTTTTGATCGATGGAGTATTTTTGCAGAGCCACACTCGTTTTTTCTTCGGCAAGGATAATGAGATTACCGCGAAAACCAATAATAAGCTTGGGATTGGTATCGTCGTAAATAAGAGATAATTGTATACGTGCATGAGATTTTTGCCCACCCTTGTTTAACATGAAAACATCAAATGACGCGGCAGGCTTTTTAGCGGCAATATTAAATACTTTATTAAAGAAATCATTACTGTCTGTAAGCGATAAAATATCAATTATGGTTAATTCAAGCAATTCATCATTAGTATAACCGGTTACCTTTTGTAAATATTTACTTACAGAAAGAAAACGCCCTTTGCGGTCACAAACAAAATAACCGGATTCACCGCTTACCAGAGATACGGATTTTTCTTCTTTTACGGGTAATGATGTAATTTTGTGAATGGGGGGTTGTGCCGGTTGTAATCTTTTTTTAAATTTTGCAGCGCGTTTCAGGCTTTCAGAAAGAGCGGCCAAATAACCTTTGCGTTTGATAACACATTCAAAAACACCCAGTTCCTTACCACGTATGGCGATAAAATCATCATCTTCATTTATAGTTAAAATGACCGGCAGATCATGACTAATCTTTTTTATTGTATCACAAAATATTTCACGTTTTCCGTTTGCTAACTCGCTATCTATCAATAATATATCAAAATCAGCTTTTGTAAAATGATCAACTACTTCCTGCAAAGTTGTCGCACCAAGCGGCAGGTAATGTTGATTTTGAACACTCAAAACCTGTCGCGTGGCTTCAACATAAGATGCGTTGGGATGAGCAATTACTATTTTCATATTCCCATAATCTCCATATTCAAATAAGGGTGAATACCCTTTATAACTAGATAATTTAAAACAAGGTCCGACTACAAGTCACGTCATTCAATTTTTATCAACAAGGTAGTAATATAATGATATTATCTACAATACACAATCTAGTCTTTACCTGTCAGTGAGTACTTTTCGCCACATCCTGACATTTTGTTGCCTGCATGTCACTCCTGTATTAATTGATTACCAAAATCTCTTACAATAACCGGACATAAATTCAATAATAACAACAAAATTAAAAAGAACATTATTTCAGTATCATGAGTATAAATCAATACATTGTACGATACGCACATAAAAGCAAAATTTAAGCCAAAATCAAAATACTAAAAATTTATTAAATTAAAAAACACAGGATAGCAAACAGCCTGACAAGTGATAATTTAATAAAAAACATGACTAGTAAAATTATGAATACCTGAATTATATCATATCACTAAAACAAATAGGTTCTTATATAATAATGAGCGGCGAAACATAAACCTGATACGAATATGTAATAGTAGAGACTGCAGATATGTAACAAGAAATCAGGAGTATTCTTGTTGCTTTTTTTAAGAAATATGTTTATCATTCATTAGAGACAAGACAATATACGATCTGAATTATTCATTTGATCAAAGAGTACAATTATGAATTATAATAAAAAAAATATTGACCGATTTTTTTCCATTAATCCTACCATTTATAATTTGTTAAATGATGCAGAAAATCCGCTCATGGCAAAAAACTTTTTAAAAGTTTATATAGATGAAATGATCAATATATTGCATCGAAATAATCGCACAATTCAACCTCTGGAATGGTCCTTGCAAATGAATTGTTTGCAAACCTTTAGAAGAATAATCTCGGTTCGCAGTCAAAAATTAACCAAATTCAATATTGTCAAATTATTATGGCATTTAGCCAAAGAAAATATCAAAAAATTACCTGATGACTTGAACGATGGATTTTTTGAAGAGATGAGCCGCTTGTTTGCCGGAATGCTTGGTAAAAGCGGTATCTATAATGACGATATGATAGCCGGAAATGTCAGGTTAAAAGGACGGGACGCAGCCATTGACCGCTCTGAACGATTAGATGAAATGGCGTTAAAAGCGCAAAAGATCATCAGAAAATATAAATGCGGTCTGGACGAATCAATAATCAAGCTCAGGCAGGAAAATAAAAAAAGAATTTTGAACTATTTTAAAGCAACTGATGCGGAATGGAATGATTATCTATGGCAAATTCGTCATGTTATCAGAGATGCAAAGAAACTAGGCGAACTGGTAGAATTAACCGGTGAAGAAATAAAAGCTATAGAACTGGCCCGCAGCAATAACTTGCCGTTTGGAATTACACCTTATTATGTTTCCCTTATGGATAAAACTCCGGAAAGGACTGCCGATCATGCGATCAGAGCACAGGTAATACCACCTTTGGATTATGTAGAAACGATTATTGCGTGTAAGCAGGATCCATCTTATAGCTTTGACTTTATGCTGGAAAATAATACTTCTCCTGTGGATATTGTTACCCGCCGGTACCCGATGATCATTATTATTAAACCCTATAATACCTGCAGTCAGATATGTGTGTATTGTCAACGAAACTGGGAAATCAATGATGTTTTGGTGCCTCATGCTCTGGCATCCACAGCAAAAATTGACCGGGCAATTGAATGGGTAAAAGAGCATAAAGCAGTAACCGAAGTCTTGGTTACCGGGGGCGATCCCCTGGTAATGAAAGACGATAAAATCAATGAAATTCTTGCAAAGCTCTCTGCCATAAAACATGTTGAACGTATACGCATTGGGTCACGAACACCGGTGGTTCTTCCGCAACGGATAACCAATGAACTAATCAATACAATTGCGCACTATCATCAACCAGGGAAAAGAGAAATTATACTCATTACCCATTTTGAACATAGTTATGAAATCACTCCCCAAGCAATGCAGGCGGTTCAAAAATTCAAAACCAGAGGCATGTCCGTATATAACCAGGCCGTATTTACCGTTGAAAATAGCCGCCGCTTTGAACTGGTAGCCTTACGGAACAAACTTAGATTAATTGGTGTTGACCCATATTATACCTTTAATACCAAAGGAAAGGAAGAAACCAAAAAATACCGCGTACCTCTGGCCAGGTTACAGCAAGAAACCAAAGAAGAAGCTCGTTTAATGCCGGGTACGGTAAGGACTGATGAGCCGGTATATAATGTTCCAGGCTTGGGTAAAAACTATATCAAAGCCCAACAGCACCATAGTTTACTTACAATTTTGCCGAATGGGAAGCGGGTTTATGAATTTCATCCCTGGGAAAAATATTTGTCGTTATCCAATACTTTTATTGATATTGATGTTTCAATTTATGATTATTTGCAGGAAATGAAAAAACGTGGTGAAAATATTAAAGATTATCAATCAATCTGGTACTATTATTAGAAAGGGAAATTATGACGGAAATGAATGAGCAGCAGTCTGTGGGACCAACTGAAAGTGAGTACAAGGGAAAACCAATCTTGACATTAAATCCTGAGGACAGGTATCCCTTTTCATTCGGTGTTACAAAAGCTAAATTGATTTTGCAATACCTGGACGAGATCAAGGCTTTTATTGAAAAATATGATAAATAAAAAAAAACCGTACAATTTCTTGTACGGTTTTTTCAAAATTCTAAATAATAATTAATCTTAACCGATACGGCTTAACCATTCTTTGGCTTTGCCGATATACTCGCTATCAGGATACTTGTTTATCAGATCTTGCAGCATTGTCCTGGCGTTATTGTAATCGTTGATTTTCATATAGCATCTTCCCAGCATAAGGGTAGCATCGTCCTTTTTATAGGAAAAGCTATGCGTAAAAACATTCTGGAAGGATTGAATCGCCATTTTATAATCGGCCATTGCAAAATAGGATTCGCCGATCCAGTAGTCACAGTTGCTGATCAGCTTATGATCGGGGAAACGTTTTTTCAGGTCCTGAAACATACCAATTGCTTTGGAGAAATCCTTTGTATAATAAACCTGTAAGGCATTCTGATAGTCGTTCGAAAAAGAGCCTGAACCGGCAGAGCTATACACACCGCCCCGGGTGGAACCACCAGAAGTTTGCAATTCTTTTTCCAGATCAGCAATGCGTTGATCTTTGAACGACAGATCCTGTTGCAAAGAATTGATCTCTTGTTGTTTGGCATTGATATTCTGGGACAATTCCTGGTAACGGGTTTGCAGAGTGGTTTGCGGTAACGGCGTGCTGGAAAAATCATCGCCGGATTCAAGCTGCGCAAGGATATCATCCTCCACTTCACTGAATTCAACCTGTTCAAGGGCAAGTAAATCATCATCAGATTGCTGACGGGCACTGCGTTGCCCCATATAATAGGTTAAGCCAAAACGGGCATTCAAATACCCATCTTTAGAGCCACTTAAATCCGCGTTATTGATACCATCAATGTCATCGCCCATGGTGAAGCGATAATCTGCCAGGGCTGTTAAAGCAACCTGCGGCGACACAAACAAATCCACACCGGCACCGAGTATCAGAGAACCATCATAAAAGGTAGAGCCCGATTTAACACCATTGGGTATCCTGGTTGGCGTGGGAATACCATTCACCAGTGGAAAATTTTTGGGATAATTATAGTATTCAAAACTGAAAGCACCCAGACCGATTGAAGCATAAGGGATAAAACTACCGGTGGAAACCAGATTAAAATTCGCCATTAAATCGATTGAATTCAGAAATGATGTAAATTCGCTGTTTTCATCAGCAAGACGACTGAAACCAATACCAAGGGATAAATTGAAACGATCGGACATTAGATAACGTCCGATTGCGCCGCCTGAAAGGGCATTGCCGGCTTTAGGGTAATCACAAAATGGATGAGAAAAACCGCCCACTGCGCCAATGCCGAATTTTGGCTGGGCGGTTGCATTTGTGCTGAAAACAAACTGTGATATCATCAACACAGTTACTGTTATTACAACAACTATTTTTAACTTGCTCATTTCTTGTCTCCCTTCACGGATGATATACATCAAAAACCAGATAAATCCTTTCATTACGGTTTTACCGTAATCCTCCCTTTTACTTTCAAATTAAAGAATACTTACTTCCTGTTCGTTTGTTAACTGACAATACAGGGTTAAAATTTCCTTTGGTAAAATATTCCTGATATGAATATTTTGCCCGGTATTTTCGTTATAAGCGTTTAATAGAATTTTTAATTGCATGAGTTTAATTTCAAATTGTTCTTCAGTAAATCCATTTTTTAACAGGTTTTTTAATTCCAATAGTTTATCACCCACTTTATCAAAATAATAAGAACCGAGTGATTGACAAATAAATTCCTTTACTTTGTTGTCAATTACTATTTTGTGATCCAGGGCATTTTGCATTAAATTCTGGATCCTGAACACGTTTAGATTTTTTTCCAACCGTTTTTCAATACCGGCATAAAGCATAATCGAGGGTGTGCGATTAAAATAGTCAGTATTTGGCGCTACTTTACGTAAAATATAATTTTCAATAACCTCCCGTTCATTAGCTAAAACTGCCCGGTGGGTTGCATATCGTATGGAATTTGTATCAGTTCCATAATTAATTCTGATTAAAACATCAATCTTGGGGAAAAAAAGTAACTCATTCATTTGGCTTGACCGTTTTAGTAATTATCAGTTTAGATTGATTGTCTGTTACATCTTTGCTTTGCAAATTCCGTCGCATTATTTCATTATTCATTTTTTATGATACGCTTTTTGTACCGGCTTTTTTACATTTATCTGTTTTAAGCAGGTTATAACATGAATAAAAATAATCGACTAAAATCTATCGCAAATTTTAAGCCAAAATAAATGATAATTTCGTTTGATTTTATCCTACATTATATATGTCAGGTGAATTATTCATAAAATACAATTTCCATTATTTATCATTTTAAAAAACTTATTCCAAGTACATTAAAAATATAAAATTATCTAAATAAATATTTGTGCTGTAGATCAATATTTTGCAAACGCAGTTTTTTGGAAAATCTTTCTTACTCTATATAAAACAAACTTGAACAGCTTTTTATTTTCATTAAATGTAACAGAATAATACACATTATGTTATAACAGTACAAAATTACCTATTTGTAATTCAACAAAACTTTTAAATGTCCGCTTTGCGCGTAATCAAATGCAGCTATGGCATCATCAAAGGGGAACACTTTGGCAATCAACGGGTCGATACGAATCAATTCCTTTTCCAGCAGCCGGATAGCCGGGGCAAAGGGCCCGCATCGGGAACCGATCAGGGTTATTTCATCAACAACCAGGCCGGCAAAATTCAAATTCACCTTACCATGAAATGTACTTTTTAATACCAGTTGTCCGCGTGGTTTTAATAATTCCAGGGCTTTGAGCAAACCCTCCTTTTTACCGGAGGCTTCAATTACCAGATCAAATACTCTTTTATACTTTTTTGTAGTCGATTCTGTGTTGGCGCCCAGATTTTGAGCTATTAACAGTTTATCTTCATGCTTGCCAAAAAGTACACAATGTACACCAAGTAATTGAATAACTTGTAAAATTAATAAAGCAAGTTTACCATCACCAATTATGGCGACACTGGTGGCAGGTATTATTTTAACCTGTTCAAGGATTTCCAGCGCTGCTGCCAGAGGTTCCACAAATACCGCATGTTCATCCGGTATGGAATCAGGAACCAGGCACAAATTAGCATCAGGCAAGGTAATATATTGAGCAAATACGCCTTGTTTAGCCAATATGCCAATAACACTGCGGTTTTGACAATGACGGCTGAGTCCCTGCAGACAAAAATCACATTTGCCGCAGCCGATATTAATCTCGCCAACGACACGTTTATTGATTAAAGTATGATTGCCGCTATCCTCAACAATGCCAACAAACTCATGACCCAGCACGCCTTTGTAACCCATATAACCTTTGATAATTTCAAGATCGGTATTACAAATACCCGCCACAAGTATTTTAATTAAAGACTCGTTTTCTTTACGGGCCGGTTTTGGTAAATCAGCAATAAAGATCTTTTCATCAAATACCAGAGCTTTCACTACGATCTCTATAATTTATCATACAATGGGAAATTTGTGATAATTTAAATAAAAATATATATTTTGTCAAGAAATTTGTTATAACTGCAATATGGACAAATAGTAACGCTTATCTAACGGATCAACGCTATTTTCCCTGGCCCAATTAATCCATCAGCTTCTATAAAAACCAGATAAATACCGGAAGCAACCGGTTCATTGTTTTCATTTGTTCCATCCCAAACATAACTATTTATTCCGTCCGGCTGCTTGCCAATAGCTGCTTTTTTGATTATTTTACCATTTTCATTAAATATTGAAACCGTAATATCATCACCAATCTTTTCAAGTTGAAATAATATATTTACATTATTAAATTGTGACAAGTTGGCAGGATTGGGGAAAACCGCAATTATTTTATCCTCCAGTTGCGGGGTATTACCACGTGTTAATTGCATGGTAAAATTAGCATTACTTATAGTACTTGAAGCAGGCTTTTTTGCATAGATTGGGATCAGCAATATATTGGACAATGCCCGAACATCGAGCAGATTTTTTATACCGTTGCCGCCACAGTAAGTATAATATGCGGGAGAATCGTAAGGCTCAACAATAACTGCATAAATCCAGTATTGTTGATCCGAAAAGGACGGGCGAATAGCATAATCTCCGCTTGCCGATGCAGTAATTCTGTAATAGTTAAAGCCCAGTTGGGTTACATCATCCTGAAATGACAAGGTGTTGTTTACTTCATAACTGCCCTGCTCCTTTAATTGTGGATAATAGTTCCCTTCAGGATAAAAAAGTATCGTATCAGCCCTGGCGCCGGTATAGTAATTCCAAATTGCAAAATCTGCTAATTCATAATTGAGGTTACTACCCAGCATTGCCAGCGATTGTTCGATAGCCTCGTAAGGTTCGGAATCGATAAACTGTTCCCAGATTTGTTTGGTTATTGAACGGCTATACTTTTTTTCCAAATAATGAAAAAAAATGCACATGGCATACTCATGAGCCCCGTCGATCTGGCTGAATGAATAATAAGGATAATTGAAAAAATAGGGCAAGTAATTATAATAATCGTTAACGTCATCAAAAACAACATCCTCCATCCAGGCGGCAGTAGCTTCAAATAAAAAAATAGAATTTGCTTCGGTATTCATAAAAACACGATACCCAAACTGGATGAGGTGAAAAAATTCATGGGCGGCTGTAACCTGGATTGCACCTAGGCCCTTGGTCAAAGTATGAGTAAAATCATTATCCATTTCAATCCAGCCGGTATAGTCGTCTCGTGTTGTCGAGGTTACAGGGTTTTCCGGGGTTGAGGCGCCATAATCTCCAAAATTATAAACATAAATATCATATTCCGGGTTTTCAGGATCGTCCACTGGCGGGGGCATGAATCCCAATATATTGACTTCATAATTATAAGAATAATCAAAGGACAGGGCGACATTGTTAATAAACTCGTCAGTAGCAGCATCAGGTCCATTTTGTGTGAAATGGATCTTGAACAAACCGCTCGGACTGACTAGCGATAGTTCCAACCGATCGAATGACGGACGATTAAAATAATGTTGATAACCCTCCTGTTGTTCTGCTGTTAAACCGGGCCAGAGTGATAGTAATTGTAATTTTAAACCGGTTGCGGTGCGGGAAATTTCAGGTAGTAAAGCTTGGTATTTTAACGACAGGGTTTCGGGATGGTAAATTGCTTGTAATTGATAATCAATATAGTCTGATGTGGTAATTGCGCCGGCGTTCAGCTCTTCGTTAAGCAAATAGAAAAACGCCTGTTGATTTGATGCTGAAAAAATCGGCGAATAACACAGTAGAATTAAAAACAATGTTTTGACTAACTTACAGGCCATGCAGAGAACGCTCTCAGTTCTTTTTTCTAAACAATATTTTTACCGGCACGCCCGTAAAACCAAACTGGCTGCGAAATTGATTTTCCAGAAAATTCCTGTAATTCTTTTTTACTCCTTTGGGTTCATTGGTAAAAATCACAAACACCGGCGGAGCGGTTTTAACCTGGGTGACATAATTCAACTTGATATATTTATCGCCAAAGGCCGGAGGATGATGCTGTGCTACAATGTCTTCCAAAAATTTATTCAACTCTACAGTTTTTAATTGTTTTTGTCTTTCATTGAATACGGAAATTGCCATATCGATCAATTTGAAAACCCGTTGTTTTGTAAGCGCTGAAATGAACATAATCGGTACATAACTGATATCACGAAATGAATATTTTATATCCAGTTCAAACTTGCGGGCGGTCATGGTGTCTTTTTCAACCAGATCCCATTTATTGACGCCAATGACTAAACCTTTGCCTTCATCAACAGCATTTTTAATGATCTTTTTATCCTGATCGGTAATACCCTGGGTGGCATCAAGCAGAACGATGGCGACATCGCAACGATGCAGGGCATTGATAGTACGGACAGTGCTAAAATATTCAATACTTTCGGTGACCCGGGATTTTTTTCGTAGTCCGGCAGTATCAATCAAAGTCAGAGTTTGATTTTGATATTTTACTTCCGTATCTATGGAATCACGGGTAGTACCGGCTATTTCGGTAACAATAAGTTTATTCTGCCCGAGTATGGCATTAACATAAGATGATTTGCCCACATTGGGTCTGCCCAATACCGTGATCTTGATCGTTTCGGGACGGAGAGTAATACGGGCATTTTTACCGGGGAATTGTTCCAAAACCTGGTCAAGCATGTTACCAATATTGCGTCCTGCCATGGCTGAAATAGCCACCGGGTCACCAAGACCGAGACGGTAAAAGTCGAGCGCATCCAGTTCGCGCTGGCCGTTATCCACCTTGTTGACCGCCAGAATTATCTTCCGCCCTGATTTTTTTAACATGGCGGCTATTTCTTCATCGAGAGGCGTTACACCCGTTGTAACATCCGTTACAAAAACGATGACATCGGCTTCATGGATGGCCTGGCCGACCTGTTCGCGGATTGCCCGCTCAAAAACATCATCGGAATCCGGCACATATCCGCCGGTGTCTAAAAGCTCAAAATCCACACCTGCCCAATCAGTCAGTGAATAATTACGATCCCGGGTTACACCCGACGTATCGTCGACAATAGCTTCACGTTTTCTTAAAATGCGATTGAATAAAGTCGATTTACCAACATTAGGGCGGCCAAGTATAGCGACAATTGGAATTTTCATGTTTTGTATTTATTTCTCTGCGTTTATATCTCTTTCCTTATTCCACACAACCCAGTCCAATGTCGCATCTTTTGCTTCGTCAAATTTGGACTTGGCATATTTACCATCCGGGCGAACTACGATTTGAAAACCCTGTATGATCTGAACCCAGGTTTCCAGGCTAACTTCATAGGGTGGTGGCACTTCAAAGGGACCCGGTACTTCTACCGGCTGCAAGCTGTTCGTTGGCACAGGAGGTTGATTTCCCCAGTTTTGCAAAGGTCCGACATCTACTTTACCGTCATAAACCAGGCAGGTGGTAGAGGAATCACTATCTATTCTGTATATGGTACCCCTCACTGCACATACGGCAGTGGGTGTTTTAATTTGAAATTCATCAGCTGGCTTGGACGATTTGTTAACGTTTAACCAGACCCGGCCTTGTAAGAGTTCGGAGCGAACACTTTTTTTATAATCATCAATAGAACTTTCAACAAAGCAAAAAACCGTATTCTCACCTATGCGAATGATGCTTTTATCATCCAGGGTCACTTCACAGCGCGATTCGGCAGCGGTTTTTATTTTATCTTCCCGGTATATGGAACTGGTGAGTTTAATACTTTGCCAAACATTCAAGTTTTTGTGTTGTATCTGTACATCATTTGCGCCGCCAAGTACAAATGTAACTTTGCCAATTCGCTTCTCGTTTGTGGCGCCACCGGTGACCGGATTATTTTTTAAAGTCAGGCATGTAATAATTAAAAGAAAAATTATCAATGTTTTTCTGTTCATCATAATGGCCTCAATCTTTAAAATATTTCTAAATAATTCCCTGATCGCGCGACTTTTAAGCATCACTAAATATTGTGTAATATTTGTTAAACCTGTATCAGGAAAATTTTAAATTGTGCAAAGTAATTTTAAATTACAATATAAAAAAAAACCGTTAATTTAAAAAGTCATTTATACAATTTACCTGATTAATGTATTGACAGATATTACAAACCAATATTTTTGGTTGTACGTTCAAAAACTTCTCATACTGTAAATACATAATCCTTATACATACTGAAACCGGTTTGCCAAATATCAAAAAAAAAGGAGAAGGTGACTGTTGAGCAAACCTTCTCCCTTGAATATTAAACCAGATGGTGGTTATTTCATTCGTACCATATCATTTCTGGCGAAACCGGTTCCTGATATAGCTACACATTCGGAAGCTTTACCGTTTCCAATGTTATTGTTGGTTACTTTGATCCTACCGATTTCAGCTTCTGTGGTACCTAACGAGAGACCGGTATCGGGATCGACCAGTTCTTCACCGGCGCGGATGACAACTAATTCATCACCGATATTGACGCCTCCCAGGGCGCCGGAATTGATGATGATTTTGGGCGAGACGGTAACAATTTTAGCCTGCCAGGGTATGTTTTCAACAACGCCATCACAAAAAGTAACAATTTCATTAATAGCGTCACGGGTAGCCTTACCAACGATAGATTCGTCAAACTGGCTTTGATTTTCAAAATTAAACTTGTCGGTATCCAGGGAAACGCCTTTTTTGGAATTTTCTTTACGGATGCTTTCCGCTTTAAGTATTTCACCGGTTGTAGTATTGACAAAACGAATATCAATACCGACAGTAGCTTTGGAGCTTTTTATTCCGACGCCAAACCCCATATTATTAAGCCGACCGCCGGTAGAGCCTTCGGAATAACCAAATTCGGTAACCGAACCAAAAATGGCCAGTTCAACGCCCAGCATTTTTCCAACCTGGGCGGCGGTTTCCTGGGTCACAATACCACTTTGTCCCAGATTTTGTTCTTCCAACACCTTATTCATTTCCTGGCGTTCCATCACCTGGTATTTACCGGTTTTAACCAGCGCGGTCACCAGCATATCGGCCATACCTTCGCCAACCGGCTGGCCGGTCCACCAGTGATAATTGTGACTGGATTTATCATCAAAGCTGAAAACTGCAACGCGTTTTTTTAACTGTTTTTTATCATCGGCAGCATTACCACCAGCTATCGAGAGACAAAAGAATACAAAAACCAATACAGCGATCTTTTTACTAATAGAATTTACCATGTGCATCCTCAACTAGTTTATAAAATATTGTTTACTCCGGCAATACGGAATCGGGATTGGCATTGGTTCTGGCCCGAACGGCGCGCAACGTTACTTTATTTTGCGTTGCTCCGGTTACAGCAAGGTTATATTCACCAACTGCCCGTTGATCAAGTTCGCGGGCCAGTTGTTCGGCATTGCCAGATATTTTTATATCAAATTCTGCCGTACCGGCGGCAACATTACGCTGAAAAACTGATTTTACGCCACGAGCGGTAAATTGTAATGCGTTTTTAAAATTCGAAGCTTCAGTATAATTTTCCAATCCGGTTATTACCAGTTTCACATCATTAAGACTATAAAATTTACTACGCCATTTTTCCAGAATTTTGGTGATCAGTTCATCAGCCAGGGCATTGGCGGCTTTTTCAATAGCCATTGTGCCTCCCGTTACCTCATCAATATGAGGATATGCCGCATGTTTACTGCTGGTAGCGATTATAGTACCCACATCAGCATCTACAACCCTGGCGTTAATATTTGCCTGGCAGGATTTCATCCCGCCAAGGTTGATACCGGTAGCGACCTTGGCAACAGCTTTACCGGTGATAATTACCTCTGCTTCCAGCGCCTGGGCAATGCTTTGGGCGGCTTTGGTATCGCCGTTGATTGCCGCAATGATAGAATCGCGCTGTTTATTGCCGCGAATAGTTGCCGGATCGACAACACTAAAGTTCTTTTCCAAAAACTTGTTATTCAATGCGGTTTCGGAGGCGGTCATATTTACTTCAAAATAATGGTACTGAGTACTCACTTCACCAACATTAGCCTCATCAATCATGATCATAACGCGGGGATTACCCATACCCTGAAGCAGATTCTGCACCGCATCAGCGTCGCTGGCGAGATTAGTCATATCAACCGTTGCCTGAATGAGCGCTTCATAGGTTTCAGGAGTCTTCTTACCCTCGGAAATGATCTGGTAATTTTTTACATACCCGCGGCTCCAGTTGAGAATCCGGTCTTCAACGACCATATAATTTTCAACCTTGGTCTGGGCGTCGATATATGTACCCAGGGTTTGTTCAACAGCTTTGCGCAAGGCATCGTCGATTGCCCGGTCACGGGCGGCGGCAACATCATCATACATAATTGCGCCTACACCAATACTTTGCACAACCTGGGTTGGCGCCGTACCCTGGGCAAAAAGCAAACTGCCGGACAAACATATTAATGAAATAACTGCAACATATAAAGTTAATTTTTTCACAGTTATATCTCCACTTTCAATAATTAGATAAACAGATAGCAAAAGTAAACCGGGCAGTTATTCTAACCGCCCGGTTAATACTTAAAAAGTCATACGGAGGGCATTTTGAAAATCACGGATAATCAATAACGCATCGGCTCCGGATACCGTTGTATTCATGTTAAAAGCACCCGTCATTTTATCGGCGGACATAATTCCACGATCTACGGTCAAACAAATAGCATTGTATGCAAAATGTGAAGGATTAACATCGGGGAACCGGGACTGTGTGCCGATATATTTGGTTGCCAGGGTTTCGTCGCTTGTTGCCATGATCAAAATATTCTGAATTAATTGCGCATAATTAGCGCGGGTAATTTTATCATCCGGACGGAATGTGTGATCCGGGAATACATCCATACCTTTGGCTTTAACGATATCATTTATCCAGTTTTTGGCCCAATGAGTATCTACATCCGTGGCGTCGGCCATAAAAGTAGTTTCACTGGTTTGCATCTTGGTCGGATCATCCGGGGCTTTGAAACCGGTATCATATTCCTGCGGACGTTTCTTTTCAAATATCTCTAACAGTTTCAACTCTTCAATGAACAATACAGCAAGATCGGCGCGATCAATTTCCTTGATCAAAGCGATTTTGGCGCCAATTTTAGTGCCAGGCGCAGCCCGTACTATCTTTTGCACCAACGACCATTCTTCATTAGCGTCTTTGGCAAAATCACCCTTCATACCGACTACCTGACTGAAAACACCTTCAGATTCGCGGAACATATAGGCGTTTTTATAAGCAATACCTTTGTAATACAAAGGCTTATCGCTATTCGGATTGATTTTGGATGCTTTATCAAATTCTTTTACCGCATCTTCAACCCAGTTATCGCCCTTACGTTCGGCAACATAAATACGCCCTTTGATTACGCGGGCATCGAGTGAATTACCGTTTTTACCCAAACCTTTATCGGCAAACTCATGCGCCTTTTTAAAATCACCACGGGCAGCCCAAACCAAACCGATACCGGAATAGCCTTCGGCAAAATTGGGATTGAGTTGTACAGCCTTGGTAAATTCACCTTCCGCATTATTAAAATTACCGCGATCAAATTCACGCATTCCCTGGCTATAGTGATTCTCCGGGGTTTCAAGCACAGAGGCCGGTTTTATCGGTTTTGGACCGCAGCCGAAAGCGATCATCATGATTAACAAACAAATCGGCAACAGGATTAACAGTTTTATTTTCATTACAAATCTCCCATAAAAGTTTAGTATTGTGAAACGTTAATCAACAATAAACATAACTTTGCATTTATCAAGGAAATTCTGGGTAGCTGCCGCATTTCTGATCATCGCAGCATCATTGTTGGAAACGACAATATCGGCCTTATTAGCGCCGGAAGCCTTGATACCTTTTACTACCAGCGGATTATTGGTAACACGATCGTTGCTCTTCGCACGGGTCACATCTTTATCATAGCCAACCATACCGATCTGTACTGCCCAATCTCTGCTGACATATTTGGAACCATAAATTTCCTGTCCGGATTCATCGACTACTTTGGGAGCCATTGCAGGACGTATGCCCAAACCTTTGGCATCAATTACCAGTCCGGTAAAAACACCGCCAGCGCTTGTTTGAGTGGCTGGAGCCTGACCGGGATTGATTGGGGCAATTAATTTATAACCATCGGGAACCGGTTTGTCTATTGGCCATAATTGACCATAAGCCGGTGCAGCGCCCAGAGTTGTGGCTATTGGGGTACCGCCCATTTGCTGCGGTAATATTGCATCCGATAATGCGCCGGTGATCGGCATTTCCACGGTTACTTCAATATCGCCGGTGGACATGTATTTGGTATCGATTACTGTAAAACCACGCACTACTCCCTGCACACGGGTATTAATAACATCGTTTTCCATCATAGCATTGCGAACTGTAGTCTCGGAGTTAATGGACATACCCTGAATGGTTTCAATTAAATTACGTAAAGCTACTCTTTTGGCGGCTTCAATTGCGCTGGCTCTTTGTGCGGCTTGCGGTAAATTGGGATTAGGAGCGCCTATACCTGTAGAACGGATAATCTGCGAAGACCAATCAACCGATCCGGCATCGCCAACAGCTTGATTTACATATTGTGCACTTGTGAAACTGGTTAAAGCTAATAACATTACTGTTATTGTTAAAAAAAGACTTTTTAAATTCATTGCATTACCCTCCTTCATAAGAAGTTGTTATTTAATTAAAGAGTCTTTTGTTTTCTTTGTCATTTAATTGTACTATTAAATATCATTCAAGCGGGTGATTATCATCACAAAAAAGCATTATTTGCCTGTTTGTTGGCTTTGGTTTTTCAAATGAATGTAACAATATTTTGCGTTCCCTTATTTCTGTTATAATTAAATTAGTCAAGATAGACATAATTGTCAAGTTATATTTGCATTTATCAATATTATGTCTAAATTTATATTGACACCATTGGTGCGGTTACCGGTTGTAGTGATATTAACAAAAGAAAACACGTAATAAAAAAGGACTGGTTTTTACCTGTATAACCGGTTGTTTACACACTTAACTTTGATAATAACTAAAACTTTTCTCATTGTCAAATAACACAGGAGCGTTCTATGGCAGATCGAATTGGCGTTGGTTTTGTTGGCGCAGGTTTTAATACAAATTTTCACATTAAATCATGGCAGGGTGTTCGTTATGCCGATGTTAAAGGCATAGCCGACCCCAACCTGGCCAGGGCAAAGGCTACTGCGCAAGAGTGTAAAAAACTGCGGGTTGGCGACCCCAAAGTATATGCCGATGTTGCGGAAATGGTTACCGATCCGGCTATTGATGCGATCTGGATCTGTTCACCCAATTATACCCGCCTGGATGTAATGGAAAAGATTTACAAGGCCGTAAAATCCGGAAAATCAAAACTCATCGGTCTTGCCTGCGAAAAACCGTTGGCGCGGAATGCGGCTGAAGCGGAAAAAATGCTGGAAATGGTTGAAGACCTGGGCTTGCTGCACGGTTACCTCGAAAACCAGGTATTCTCCCCTTCCGTAAATCGCGGTAAAGAGATCATTTGGCGGCGCGGAGCCAGCGTAGCCGGACGCCCTTACCTGGCGCGCTGCGCCGAAGAACACGGCGGTCCGCATGAACCCTGGTTCTGGGATGGCGAACGACAGGGCGGCGGGGTGCTGAACGATATGATGTGTCATAGCATCGAAGCGGCGCGCCACCTGTTGACCGACCCATCCAAACCGAAAAGTAATATCCGCCCGGTTTCAGTAAATGCAGAGATTGCCACTTTAAAATGGTCCAGGCCGGAATATATTAACATTCTCAAAGAGCGTTCAACCGGACAAATTGATTATGGCAAAGCGCCGGCAGAAGATTTCGCCCGCGCCAATGTCAATTTTACAGACGAACAAGGCAATATCATGGTTGCCGAAGTGACCACCTCCTGGTGTTTTATGGGGCCGGGTCTGCGTCTCAGTTTTGAATTGATCGGGCCGGAATATTATATGCAGGTCAATACTCTCAATCCCGATCTGAACATCTTTTTTAGCAGGAACATCGTTGGTAAGGAAGGCGAAGACCTGGTAGAAAAACAGTCCGCTGAACAGGGACTAATGCCGGTGGTCGCCAGTGAAGGTATCGTCTACGGCTATACCGACGAGGATCGTTATATGGTAGAATGTTTCCTGGATGGTAAAATGCCGGAAGAAAACTGGCATGACGGGTTATTGGTAACCCAGATTCTAATGACTGCCTACAAGTCCAGCGAACTGGGTAATAAAATTGCTTTCGATGCCAAAGCGATAAAGAATTATGTCCCCAATGTCGCCAAACGTTTATACACCGCTCAGGATGCTTTGAAAACCGCCCGCTAAAACTCTCCCACTTGAAATTTCAGCCGCCTGAAAAGGCGGCTGAAATTAATTACCCGGTTAGCTTGTTAATAAACAACAATTCCCGGGCTCTACAGAACTTTTACGTAACCTGTACGTTTTAGTGTTTGAAGACGGAGCTGCGACTATTTCCCTATTGTAAGGAAGTATTATTGTATAACCAGGAAACAGATAACAATGAATTAATACTTGCGGCAAAAAAAGGAGATCAAAAGGCGCTGACTTTATTAATCAACCAACATGCCGAAGCAATTCACAGTTTTATCTATTCTCTTTTAGGCGATCGTCATATTGTAGAAGACTTGTCACAGGAAACATTTCTCAGAATGATTGTAGCTATTAAAGATTATGAATTTCGCGCCCCGTTTCGTTCCTGGTTATTTCGTATTGCCGTTAATTTAAGCCGCGATCACCTGCGCAGAAAAAAAGTACGTAACATTATGTCATTTCTCACTACCGAAGAGAATGACGATGAGTATACTATTGTTGATGCAGTTCAAAATCCATTTAAAGACCTTGAACAAAAAGAAACGATGAATAACATAAACCTGGCGCTAAAAAGTTTGCCCGAATCTTTACGGGTTGTTTTCCTGCTCCGCGATGTACAAGAACTTTCCTATGAGGAAATTGCCGATTCATTAAAATGGAGTCTGGGCACCGTGAAATCACGCTTGTTCCGCGCCCGTAAAGAAATTGCCAATTATTTGACCCAATTACAGGAAGAAATGATATGAAAAAGCTACAAGTATTTACCAGATTGCTCAACAGCTTGAAAGAGCTGTTCAAGCCAGTCAATTCCATTTACCAGGATGAAGCCAAACAGGCGGAGCAGATAAAATTTTTGCAGGAACGGACCGAATTTTTACGCTATTTTCCGGTTTCGCCCTATTTTGCACAAAAAGTTCTGGTTACGGCCAATTCAAGAAAACGGGAAGAATTCTGGCTTAATTTGCAATTGTTTCCCGGACCGGCTGCCAAATTCGCCCTGTTTTCACTGATCCTGGTCATTACCCTGTTCCTGGTGCCCGGTAATAACGGCAATACCGGCAGTGAAGAGACAACCACAGACGCTATTACAATAATATATAATAATGATGCCTCTATTAATGAAATAAAGACGGATGAACAGGCATTACAGTTTGCTTTGCTTTATTAATAAACCGGAGTTGGAAATGTTAAAATCAAAACGTATGGCTCTTGCAAGCCTTGTCATAATTTTTCTTTTAGGTATTATCCTTGGTGTTGCAGGCGAACGCTACATTTTTCGCCACTGGCATCCACAAAGACACGGCCGCGGCGATGATTTTATGATTAAAGATTTTACCCAAAAATTAAATTTAACTGTTGACCAGCAGCAACAATTAAAAGTCCTGCTTGGAGAAATACGCGAAAAATATGAACAGGCGCGCGCCAGCATGAAACCGGAATTTGAAAAAATATCCCAGGAATTTCGGGATAAATTTGCACAAATTCTGGATGAAAAACAAAAACCAATATTTGACCAAATGAACAAGGAATTTGATTCGAGAGAAAATGAAAAAAATCGAGACCGAAGAGATAGAGACCGCGAAAAAAGAGAATAATTTAGTGTATTTGAACATCTAATATAATAAAATGTAAGAATGGAGATGTATATTATATGAAAAAGTGGATTTTTATACCGATTGTCCTTATTGTAGCAGTCATCATCTGGCTGGTAACAAAACCGGGTGACGCCCGCAATGTAAATACAGGATTTACACCCCAGACAGATTCAATAAAAAAGGGCGATATTAAAGTGGAAGTATCCGCCACAGGCATCATTCAACCCATTAATAAAGTTGAAATCAAATCCAAAGCCAGCGGTTTGATTGAGGAATTGCCGATTGAAGAAGCAGATATTGTTACGAAAGGTGAACTAATAGCCAGACTCGATCAGCGCGACACGAAAAACGCTTATGATCAGTCCGTTGCCGACCGGGATGCAGCTGAAGCAAACGTGGCCTTTTGCGAAAGCGATTATACCCGGAAAAAAGAGCTATACGATCGCGGTCTTATATCTGCCACCGATTTTGATCAGGCAAAATTAAGCCTGGTCCAGGCCAAAGCGCAACTGGTGCGCGTCAAGATTGAAGTGGATAATAACGATATTAAACTGAAAGATACTATTGTACGCTCGCCTATCAACGGCGTTATATTGACCAAAGACGTGGAAATCGGGCAGATCATTTCATCCGGTATTTCTTCGGTATCCGGCGGTACGCTGATCGCTACAGTTGCGGAAATGAGCGAGGTTCACGTAATTGCGGTTGTCGATGAAGTGGATATAGGCAGAATGCGTAACGGCATGAAAGCTAATGTGATCGCCGATGCTTTCCCCAACAAGGTTTTTCAGGGTGAAGTGATACGTATTGCCGCCCAGGCGACTGTTGAACAAAATGTTACCAGTTTTGAAGTAACCATCAAAGTTTCCAATCCGGGTTCTTTACTCAAAGCCGGTATGAACACCGCGGTGGAAATCCTGGTAGCTGATAAAAAAGATGTGCTGCTCATTCCTAATGAAGCGTTAATGACGCAAAAGGAAATGCAGCAGGAAATCATGAAACTGAACCTGGCTGCAGGCCAGACAACGGCCAAACCCAAACAAAACGGTAACGAACCAAGACAGTACGGACAAGGGAATCGGCCGCAGGAATCGTCGGCGCCGGCAGAGGCTGAATCTCTGAACCGGGGTGTGATTATTAAACAAGAGTCCGGTTACCGTATGCAGATGGTCAATACCGGCATCAGCAATTTCGATTACACCGAAGCGCTGGATGGCGTTAAAGAAGGCGACCAGGTGGTGTATACCTACGTATCCCAATCCATGCAGGCAAATAGTGAAATGCGTGAACGGATGATCCAGCGTAACGCGGCGCAATCCGGCATGAGAAGCCAGCGTTCAAATTAAAAAAATCAAGGTAGTACTATGTATAAAAAAACCAAAAAATCATTAACGGAACTGGGAGAAAGTATAAAAATTGCCCTGACCTCCCTGGCCGCCAACAAGATGCGGGCAGCGCTGACCATGCTGGGCATTATCATTGGAGTTGCCGCAGTTATTACCGTTGTGGGACTTGGCAATGGCGCGCAAAAAGCCATTACCGACAGGATACAATCCCTGGGCTCGAATTTGTTATTTGTTCGCGCCGGCTCGCCAAACCAGGGCCATATTCACTGGGGCGAAGGCAGTTCCCAAAGTCTGGAAAACATTGACGCTGAAGTTATTAAAGAAAAAAGCACCATGGCAGCCTATGTGATCCCGGAATTCAGTAAAAATGCGCAAATTGTGTATGGCGCAAAAAACTGGAATAGCTCGGTAGTCGGCACCATTCCGGAATTTGAAGCCGCGCGCAGTTTTAAAACCACCGATGGCAGGTATTTTACCGCCAAGGAAATGGAAAATTCGGAGCGGGTTGCGGTTATCGGTAATGAAGTTAAGAACAACCTGTTCGGCTCCACCAACCCCATCGGTGAAACCATAAAAATCAACCAGGATAATTTTATTGTCGTCGGTTTGCTGGAAAAAAAGGGCCAAACCGGCTGGCGTAATGAAGACGACCAGATATTGATCCCGATAACTACGGCGCAAAAGCGGGTGTTCGGCGCCGATTACCTCACCGGCATAACCATTCAGGTATTAAACGACAAGGTGGTGGACGAAGCCCTGGTGGAAATTGAAAAAATCCTGCGCCGCCAGCATCGCCTGCTGCGCGACCAGGATAATGACTTTTCCATCCGTAACCAGTCCGATGTTATTACAACTTTTCAGGAGACCAACAAATCATTCAGTTTTCTGCTGGCTTCTATTGCCGGAGTATCGTTGCTGGTGGGCGGCATCGGCATTATGAACATCATGCTGGTATCGGTAACGGAGCGCACCCGCGAGATCGGTATTCGCAAAGCCATCGGCGCCCGCCGCAAGGATATTTTACTACAATTTCTCATCGAATCGGTCACCATCAGCCTGGCAGGTGGAGTTTTGGGTATTCTTTTGGGCATCCTTCTCTCCTATGGCCTGGCGACCTGGGCGCAATGGAATACCATGGTATCGGCAGCTTCAATAATAATGAGTTTTGCATTTGCTTCGGCGGTGGGCTTGTTTTTTGGTATCTACCCGGCCCGTAAAGCCGCCAGTCTCGACCCGATCATTGCGTTGCGATATGAATAAAACGCTTTAATTTATTTTAAGAGTAATTTTATTATTATCAATACACTACCCGGTTGCTCCTTAAAAACCGCCCCCATCGGGATTTGCTGCCCGGTGGGGGATTTTTAATAATCATGGGAAGAAACGGTAGATTCCAACCTCTGCTTCATCATTATAAAAATATCCGCCTTACGAACAAGGCATCCCCCGTCGAGACAAGGCATGCCTTGTCTCGACAATTTTTACCTCTCACCTAAAACTCGTATTCCAAGCCGAATATCGGCAGCATGCCCCATTGCGTGGTTGTACCCTGTTCATTTTTAGTTATATTCCAGTAATAACCGGCCACATTCTTGCGGTTGTATACATTCCACACACTGAAATAAAATACCAGGTTGGAATTGCTAAAGTGGAAGCGCCGATCAAAACGTAAATTTAACGAATGGTAATCCGGATAACGGGCGCCATTCAGGCGGTTTTCATCCAGCACTTCACGATCAAGCGCGCGCGACGCCGCCAGATCGAGTGGCGTATAGGGTGTGCCGCCGGCAATGATCCAGCGACAGCTATATTCCCATTTGCTGTTCGGCTTATAACCGCCCTCGATGCTGAATAAGTAGCGATTATCAAACACCCGGTCACGCCATTCGCCGTCGCCGCCCTGGTAACGACTGGTAAAATAGGCGGCGCTCACTAATCCATAAACTTTTTCAGCCAGCTTTTTTTGCAGCGTCAGTTCAACGCCTTTTGATTCCGCTTTGCCGTTATCCACAAGATTGGCGTGGTTGAAAAAGAACCCGTAGCGGTAATAGATCTCGTCAATCAGGAACAATGACGGCTGGGTGGGATCAATCGGAAAATGGCTGTAATCTTTTTTATATACTTCCAGCGTCAACCGGGTATTCTCGGTGAGCAAGCGCTCGATGCCGGCAACATAATGCACAGCGCGGGTATCATCAAGTTCTTTATTGGCGTTATTTTGCGCCAGCAGCGTGAACGGTAGACTCTGATAAAATACACCCGCAGATGCATTCAGGGATGTCCGATTCCCTAAACGATAGGACATTGCGAAGCGCGGTGATACGGTGGTCTTTTTATTATAGGAAAAATAATCACTGCGCGCGCCCAGGGTAACGGTGAGCGGCTGAACCGGACGAGAGATCAGGTTGGCGAATGCCCCGGCTTTGGCGGCATTAACGGCAGTATTATAGTCAAAGTATGGTACGGTATCGCCCAGGGCGTCGGTATATTGTGAAACAAAATTATCATATTTTATTTGATAATTTTTGGCTTCAACGCCAATTTCCAGGGTATTGTTACCGTTCACCTGCAAATGGTTCATATTGCGGAACTTGAACTCGTGTTCACGGGAGCGGTTTTGCAGCAGGTGAATTTCGGTAGCGGTTTCAAAAAAATCTTCATTAAAATGGTTGATGGTCGCCGCGAGCGACGTAGTGGAATAGAATTTTTTGTGCCACAAGGCGCGCCAGTTAACGCCCAGGGTGTTTTCATATATATTTTGCGAACCATAGGCCACCATAGCGTTTTCGAGCGCCGCTGCTTTATCGGGTTTGTTATGGTCATCGCCGAAAACACCCAGGAGTTCCAGCTTATGGTTGGGGTTCACGTCCCACACCAGTTTGCCCTGGGTATCGCCATAGCGCGGGGCAATGGACGTACCAGCATCTATAGCTTTAATAATCAAATCCAGGTAACTGCGCCGTACGGAAAACAGGTACGAGCCCTTTTCTCCCGCCAACGGGCCTTCGAATGTGCCGCCAAAACCAGCAAAATTCAAATCCAGTTGGCCGTCAAACTCTTCGCGATTACCCTCGCGGAAATTCATTTCCATGATAGAAGATAGTTTATCGCCATACATGGCGGAGAACCCGCCGGTGTAAAAATTCACATCCTGGACGAAATCGACATTAATCATGCCGATAGGCCCGCCGGAAGCGCCCTGGGTGGGGAAATGGTTGATGTTGGGAATTTCAATGTTATCGATATAAAAAGCATTCTCAACCGGGCTGCCACCGCGCACAATGAGACTGTTGCTCTGATCGTTTACTTTGGCCACGCTGGGCAGGCTCATTAAAATCCGGCTCACATCGCCGGCAGATCCCGGCGCCCGGCGGATTTCCTCGGCTGAAAAATTAACAATGCTGGTCGGCTGTTCCGCAGTTTGTGTAAAATAACCGGCGCTGACACTGATCGCCTCGGCTTCCAAAACAGACATTTTTAATTCAACCCGAACCGGAGTAATACGTTCAGAACGGATAATAATATCGGTCTTGCGGAATGTTTCATAACCGATATAATTAAATTGCAACACATAACTGCCAACCGGGACATTTTTTATAGTAAATTTACCATTATCGTCCGTTGCCGAACCTAACTGGGTGCCAACCAGTGACACATTGGCGCCAATCAACGGCTGTTGATTATCGGTATCGACCACTTGTCCCTGAATTGTTCCCTTTAATCCGGCGGCACTCGAGTTTGCTATAAAAAAACAGCCGAACAGTACCACGAGTAAAATAGCACATTTTGAAAAACACTTGATAATTTTCATTGTTTCTTTCCTGATTTTTAGTTATTGTTAATTATCCTTACATATAATTTTACAGAATTCAAACCGTACAAGTTACAAAATCCGCCTAAGAATAGCGTCCGGGTTTATAAGGTTGCACCAGTTGAGGGAAAAAGAAGCAAGGTTTACAGTAAATTACCGGAATTATCTGGTGACGCGTTGATGTTGTTACATATAAATAATAATATAACCATAACAGGAGGAAGTGTTATGAGTTGGAAAATGCTGCTAAAAAAAGAATTAGATTCCACGTACAAGGTAACCCAGGGTCTGCTGGAAATGGTAACAGATAAAGATTTGCAATGGAAACCGGCCACCGGCAATAACTGGATGACCATGGGACAATTGCTCATGCATATTACCAATGCCTGCGGCGCCTCTATAAAGGGATTTGTGACCGGCGACTGGGGTATGCCGGAAGGCGTTGACGTCAGTGAAATGCCGCCGGAAGACATGCTGCCATCGGCAGAAAAGTTACCGACAATTAAAAGTGTTGCCGAAGCAAAAAAATTATTGGCGGAAGATCAAAAACTGGCCGTGCACATGCTGGATATTACCAGCGAGGAAGACCTGGAGAAAAAGCCGGCCACTGCTCCCTGGGATCCGACAGTGATGATCCTCGGTCATCGTATGCTGCAAATGATCGATCACCTCAAACAACACAAGGGACAATTATTTTACTATTTGAAATTACAGGGTAAACCGGTGCATACCGGACATTTGTGGGGTATGTAAATTTAGAATTCAGGTTCATGAATTTTTAACAAAGAAAAGTGATGCTTGTATATTAACCTTAAAGGCTATACAAGCATCACTTTTTATTTTTCTGCTATTTTGCTTTACGGATATACATATCGCCATTGAAACTGGTGAACTGGTATTCGGGGCCTCCGCCGTTAATTGTACCAAAAAAAGCCTGTTCAATTAAAACGCGATATTTGCCGTCTTTATCTCGCTTGTTTTCCTGGTTCAATTGTTTCGGTTTATTCACCCGTACAATCTCATAATCGCTGTAAACTTGTCCATTATCGGCTTTGATTTTCACATCACATTTAACTGTGGACGGAAAAGTAACGTCGATATCGCTATTCATCGTGGAAAACGACATGGGTTTGTCGGCATCCACTCTCTTGAATATCACATCCAGATTTTTATTGAGAGCATGGGCATTAACGGAGCCGGAAATATTTTTCAAAGCAACTTTGCCGTTGATATTTTCAATTTCAAAATTGCCGTCCACATTTTCAACATTAATATCACCATTATTAACGCAATGAAGATTAAGCGAAGTTTTGGTCGGCACTTTTAAACTGACATCAACTGTGCGCCGCCACGAATCGGTATTAATTTTCACAAAGTTATTTTCTTCCATTACTTCCAGGGATGATGATTGTACCGGAATGCGCGTCATGCCGGCTTTATCTTTGTTTTCTTTTTCTTCACCAGCTCTCCATCCGACGCTGCGTTGTTCCCTTGCAAAATTTCGTAATTCGTTTTTTTCTACAGAGTCATCTGTTAATTTTTTAGATTGAATCCGGGTTTCAACAATGATGTCTTTTCCTTCATACCCAACCACAGTAATACCGCCGTTTACCAGACTCAGTTCAATAATAGCAGGTTTGGATGGGTCGGTCAATTGTACTGTAACCTGATCCATAGCATCATCCTGGGCAACAGCCAACCGGACAATTGGAAACATCATTATTAGTATCAGTGTAGAAAATATTGTCTTTTTCATTATTTCTTCCTTTTTATAGTTATTTGTTCTTGTTTATTATATACATATCACCATTAAAACCGTCCAGACTGAATTCGGGCCCGCCATCTTTAACCCGGACAAGAGTTGTTCTTTCCACTTTGTATATTTTATGCATTTCTCCTTCTGTACTCTTGATTACTTGCAAGGGTAATTCAGATACCAGGAAATCGGTATAGATTTCGCCGTTAAATGTCTTTAAACGGAAATCGGCGGACAAATCGGATGTAAAGTATAGTTTAACCGTGCCGTTCAGTGATCCAAAACGACTGTTATTGCGGGGATTCCGGCTGAAATCGACCTCGACATTGCCGTTAACCGCATAAACATCGCCGGAACCTTGCACCTGCTCCATTTTTATACCGCCGTTCACATTGTTGATTATATAATCGCCGCTGGTTTTTGCCAGGTAAATATCGCCATGGAGAACGGTTTTTAATTCCACAGTTGTCTGTTCCGGGACTTGCAGGGTAAAATCATAGCGAACATCATAGATCCGATCCCGCCATTCCCGGTTGCGGCGTTCTTTATGCCGGTCGTGCCGCGATGGAGTATCGACATACAGATCGAGCAGACTATCTGCCCTGGTAATTTCCAAAACAACCTCTTTCTGCGCCTGTGCAAAAAAAACCTCGGAATTTGCCTTGATCGTTTTGACTATTTTCAGTTGCACCTCGCTGCCGGGATAACCAGTAACATGAATAGCACCCCAGATATTATCGATAACCACGGTATTGCCGGTAGTATTTTTAAAAGTAAAAGTTTCGGTTATTTCCTCGCTTTTTTCAATTTCAGCCGATCGGGCATTCTGTACTAATCCACAAGCGACTAATAATAAACCAGCCAAGATCAGTTTTCTTAACATAACCAACTCCATAGATTTTATAACAGGGTTTGCACTTTTTCTTTGGTATAGTTCTTAACGTCCGCATTTAAATCCTGGGTGTCGATAAACCGCTTTAACGCTTCCAGGGCTTGCTTTTCCTTTAACTGCGCCAGCAGATCGACCAGGGCGATCTGCACCAGCGGCGAAGTCTGTTCTGCCAGCGAGTCGATCAGTTTTTCACGTACCCCCGGTTGTGAACTGAACAAAAACAGGGCGTCAACGGCAGCCAGACGAACATTCACATTGGCGTCATTATTCAAGGTAGTAAACAAAGTATTAAGCAAATCCGTGTCTGGATTGGCGACCTGTGTACTAGACGCAATCCCGGTCAGGCGCTCAAATGATCCCGGTTGTTGCAGCAGTAGCATGGAATTAGCTTGCTGTATGACGTTCAATTGTTGTTGCAAAGCGGCAAGCCGGTCATTATTGAGAGGATCGGTCGCGGAGCGCCGCCCGATAAATAGTCCCAGTAACAGCATCATCACTGCTACAGCAAATTGTATAGCAGGACGACGCGGCCACCAGCCGGCCAGCATTGAAAAAAATTCATGAGCACGGAAAAGAGGGAGTTTTTTCTGTGTCTGTGTCTTTTTCTTTTCCGCATGTAACATGGAATAGAACCTGTCGCGAACCGCCGGCGTGGGCTCTTGTTCAGGCGCCTGCGCCAAAGTGTGCCACATAGCCTGCATAACTTCCAGTTCATGCCGGCAGACCGGGCAATTTTCGATATGGTGTTCCATTCCGGTAATGAGTTGCGGGGCTATTTGTCCGGTAATATATTCTGTAAACAAACTTTTATATTCTTTACAATCAGGCATGACTTTCTCCTGTCAGTTCCTTATAAATATGGGTTAATTCCAACAAAGCGCGGTGCACCCGCGCTTTAACCGTACCGACGCGGCAGCCGGTGATTTGCGCGATCTCTTCATATTTCATATTATGATAGCGGCTGAGAACCAGGGCCTGCCGCTTTTCATCAGTCAACCGCAGTAACGCTTGTTGTAACAACGAATTATGATTATCCCTGATCGCCTGATCTTCCGGAGTAAACGCTGCATCCGGCATATCATTGACCAGCTCCAGAGATTCACCACGATGTTTTTGCTTTCGATAAAAGTCGCACCTGCTATTATGAGCAATTGAAAACATCCAGGAAACAAACCCGCTGTCGCCGCGATAAGTATTACGATAATTTAAAATGCGGACAAAAACATCCTGCACCAGGTCTTCGCTGGCATGGATATCGCCGGTTTGTTTTAAAAAAAAATTGTAGAGCTGTTTATGATAGCGTTCAAACAGCATACCCAGCTTGTCAAGATCGCCATTTTGTACCGCCAGCATAATATTGTGATCCGTTAACAATTCTGTGCCTTCTCCTGTTTTGTAACACTAATATAGACTTGCACTTTTTTAAAAGGTTGCCGGTAATATACAGTTTTTTTGAAATATTTATGTTGTTTTTACACTTAAAAATAAATAATTTAGCAAACGGTAACATGAGAGAAGAAAAGAATGATGTTGACAAGCAGTCAAAAAGAAGATATCAAACTCACAATCAAACGCCTGCTGGAAAACGAGCAGGAAATCAATAAAATTATGATATTCGGTTCTTTTTTATATTCTGCCGAACCGAACGATATTGATGTTGCCGTCTTTCAAAATAGTGATGAAAAATATTTACCCCTAGCGCTAAAATACAGAAAACTGGTGCGCAAACTGGCAGGAATTATACCTGTTGATATATTTCCGGTCAGACCGGGCGCCCAGGGATTATTAATGGATGAAATTACTACCGGTGAGGTTCTGTATGAGAAATGAAACTGAAAAATGGCTGGCCTTTGCAGATGATCATCTGGCGGCGGCTACAATATTGTTGGATAACAAATTGAATAATCCATGCCTGCAAAATGCTCAACAAGCAATAGAAAAAGCATTAAAAGCTATCTTTTCGGAACAAAGAATCAAAGCTCCCAAGACGCATGATATTCTGGCATTAAAATACCTGTTAAAAAACAATAAAATTGAGATTCCGGTTAGCGATTCCGATTGCGACTTTATTAACTCACTATTTCTACCGTCCATGTACCCGGTTGACAATGTTCTGGCAGTGCACAATCCGGACAAGGATACCTGTCTGGCGGCGATCAAAATCGCACAGGATGTAGTGACCAATGTAAAACAATATTTTTCCAGGCCTGAAAACCTGGCAATATAGACAAAGAATGCCCTGGCGAATGAAATCATTTACTATATGCTTCCAGAATTCTGCGAATAACCTCGGAAGTTGACATGCCTTCAACACCGGGCAGCAGGGCAATTTCTCCACCATAGCTCTCAACCAGACGCCGTTCTCCCTGGTTGATGGTTTCAATATTATAATCCCCGCCTTTTACATACACATCGGGGCGCAGGGCATCAATCATGGCGAGCGGCGATTCGTCATCGAAAATAATCACATAATCCACACAACTGAGCGCCGAAAGCACGCGGGCGCGCTGATTTTCTTCAACAACCGGACGCAGGGGGCCCTTGTTCTTGCGTACCGAAGCATCGCTGTTTAAACCCACCACCAGCACATCGCCAAGGGCTTTGGCTTTTTCCAGGTATATTACGTGCCCGGCGTGGAGAATATCATAACAACCGTTAGTCCAGACTATTTTTTTGCCGTCCAGCCTCGCCCTGGCAACAAGGCTCTGCAATTGTTCAATTGTCACATGTTTTTCCACATTCATCTCCAAAGCATAACGAAGCTGCGCTTCGATAATTTCTTTTCTGGTTATGCAGGTAAATCCTTTGCGCGATACGGCCAGCGCCGCCATAGTATTGGCCAGATCCGCCGTTTGTTCCGGCGGCAGGCCAGCCAGCAATCCTGCGGTTACACCGGCCACAACAGCCTCACCAGCCCCGTCGGTATCGCCAACCAGCCGCGGTTTTGCCGCAACATGGCAAACATCGCGGGCTTCGTTGATAACACTGATCCCCTCGCCGCCAAGCGTCATAAACACTGTATCGCATTTTAGCAACGAACGCAGTTGCTTGCCCAGTTTGCTGGAATGATCTTTTCTGCCGTTCAATGCCGCTTGTGCTTCATGGACATTTGGGGTAACGGCGGTAAAATTATTAAAAAATACACAATTCTTTTCCGAATCGCCAATGAGTTTAATACTATACTTTTGCGCAGTTTTTTGTACTGCTTCAACCAGTTTACGCGATACTACACTTTCATCTTTATCAATAAAAATAATCGCATCCGTATCGGGAATATTCTCTTCAAGGTAATCCATAATTTTTTCAAACTTTTCCTCGCTCAGAGGCAGAGGCTCCGGGGTTTGTAAGCGCATTATCTCCCGTTCGGCGTAACGTATACCGGCTACATTTATAGTAGATCGTTGGGAGGTAATATATTCCGCATCGACTATTACACCGCTTGTATCAATTGCATGATCGGCTAAAATTTGCAGTAATTGCCGTCCCGCAAAGTCGTCGCCGGTTACAGTAACCAGCTTTACCTGCAAGCCAAGCTGACGCAACAACACAGCGGCATAAGCTGCGGCTCCGGGTAAATAATTATTATGCAGCATTTGCACAACAGGGATCGGATTTTCATTCGTCCATCGCTCCATATCTCCCTGAATAGTCTCATTTAAAAACACATCGCCTATCAGGATTGTCGTTCTACCGGTAATTTTTTCAAACAGTTCTTCGCTCCGCTCCATATTCCTCATATCCGGGGTTTTATGCTCTGTTATTCTGTCCCACTGTTCTGGATTTCTTTACAGGAGATAATGTAAGCAGATTTTTGTACAACTGCAATTTTTTTTACCTGGCAGCCATCTCCGGCTTGAATGCTAACAGGCAATTTTGTATATTAATCAAAAAAAGATACCGGACGAGTTAAAAAATTAATATTATGCAATCCCTTACCGAGCAATTTTTGCTATATAACCAAAAGTACTCTCTTTTTGCAGAGCTTGATACAATACTTGTCGCTTTATCCGGCGGTATTGACTCCATGGTTTTATTGCATGTGTTGCTTTCCATTCGCAAGGAACTGCATATAACCGTTGTTGCCGCGCATCTGAATCACCAGTTACGCGGCGATGAAGCCGACAGCGATGAGACTTTTGTACAAAAAGTTTGTCAGGAATTGGACATTCCACTGGTAACGCAGCAGTGCGATGTCCGGTCATGGTGTCGCGATCACAAACTTTCACTGGAAACCGGGGCGCGCGACTGTCGTTACCGGTTTTTGCAACAAACGGCTGAGCAACTAGCCGGCAGAGTGCGCATTGCCACCGCCCACAACGCCAACGACAATGCTGAGACTATTCTTGACCATATCATGCGCGGCTCAGGGACAAAAGGATTGCGCGGTATTCTTCCCAAACGGGATATCTATATCCGCCCGCTGCTGTTTGCATCCAGGCAGGCTATTGAACACTATGCCGCCGGAAATAACCTCGATTACCGGGTTGATTCCACTAACTCCGATACCCGGTACCGTCGTAACAGGATCAGGCATACTCTGCTGCCCCTGCTGGCGCGGGAATTTAATCCGCAAATCATTTCCAGCCTTAACCGACTGGGCGCCAGCATGACCGAGGTGGAAGATTTTCTGATTAGTGAAACGGTAAACAGGTTGCGTAACTGTTTAAAATTCAAGGACGAACATAAAATTATCCTTGATATTGATGCGTATTTGGCGTACTTTAATATTCTGCAAAAAGGTATTCTCGCGCATGCCCTGGAATTACTCGGAACAGAGCCGGGAATCCTTGATTATGTTCTTTATGAAAAGCTGAGCCGGATTATTCAAAAACGGCGCAGCGGCGTTACCTTACCGGTAACGGAACAGATTAACATTACAATTTATGGTAATGAACTTGTTTTCTGGCGGCAGAATGAAGAATGGCGCCGGGTGCAAATTCCTGCAAAACCGGGTCATTATTCTGTTGGAAATGATTATATTTTTGAAATAAAAGAAGCGGAAAAACCGTTAAATTTCCAGAACAAGAGCTGCGATACGGAATGGATCGATGCCGATAAAATAGTGGAACCATTAATACTAAGAAGCGTATTAGCAGGTGACCGATTTTATCCGGTCAATGGTCGCGGCAATAAAAAAGTATCCGATTATTTTATTGACGAAAAAATACCGGTTTATGAGCGGCGCCAAATACCTCTGCTGGTTTGCAGCAGCGGCATTGTATGGCTGGCAGGAAAAAGACTTGACGACCGCTTTAAAGTAACGGCAAATACACAACGAGTATACCAGATACGACTAGTAAAAACGGAATGACGGCAGTATCAGAATATTCAAAGCTCACAGGTAACAGCCCAAAGCAAATTCTGCTGGAGCGTAAACAGATTGAAGCCCGGATTGCGGAACTAGGTGCGGAAATTACCCGCGATTACCAGGATAAAAAACCGGTTTTGATCGGTGTTTTAAACGGCTGCTTTATTTTTATAGCCGACCTGGTGCGGCGCATGCAACTGGATATGGAAATTGACTTTGTAAAATTATCCAGTTACGGCAACGAACAGGAATCGTCCGGTAAAATAAAAATACATAAAGATATTAATACAAATATTCACGGCCGTCATGTGCTGGTTGTAGAAGATATCGTAGACACCGGTTTATCGGTAGGCTTTTTGCATGAAAAATTATCAGTACTTGAACCGGCATCACTCAAATTTGTAACGTTATTAAAAAAGGATAAAGCAAAAATTAATTTTAAAATAGATTATATCGGTTTCGAAATACCCGACCGTTTTGTGGTTGGCTATGGTCTCGATCATGGCCAGCTATTACGAAATTTACCCGATATATACACAATGGACCGGAAATAATACTAACCCTAAAATATTAAAATCTATGGATGAAAATAATATTAAAAATACAAACCTGAGAAACACGAAAAAGAATAATCCAGAAAAAAGAGGCCCCTCCAATCTGAAACCGGATGGCCCGCAATGGAAAAAAGCCTCCAGAACCTTGTTATTCTGGATCGGGATTTTTACAATTGCATTGTTTTTCTCACAACAATTGTCCACGCAGCGCAATAAAGAACAGGTGCTGAAATACAATAAATTCCTGGATTTATTGCATGAAAAGCAGATCAAAGGGATTCTTGTTGAAGACAAGGTTCTCTATGGTAAATATAAAACCGGAGCCGCTGATGGTCAGGTAACGGATGACACCCGTGCTCCCGGTACTTTCAAAGTGATTTTACCCGCTAGCCTGGATCATGACACCATTGAGAAATGGTACAGCGAATTTGAATTGGAAGAAATCGATATCAAACATGATACTCCCGGCGTTTGGGGCTATCTTTTTACGGCTCTACCCTGGTTACTGCTCATCGGATTCTGGATTTACCTGATCCGCAAGATGCAGGGCGGTGGCGGCGGCGCTAAAGGAATATTCAATTTTGGAAAATCCCGCGCCCGTATGTTCACGGAAAATTTTCCCAAGATCACATTCAATGATGTAGCCGGCGCGGATGAAGCAAAAATGGAATTGCAGGAAATTATTGAATTTTTAAAAGAACCGGAAAAATTCCAAAAACTGGGCGGGAAAATTCCTAAAGGCGCCCTGTTACTGGGACCTCCCGGAACCGGTAAAACCCTGCTGGCCAAAGCGGTGGCCGGGGAAGCCGGGGTGCCGTTTTTTAGTATGTCCGGCGCGGATTTTGTGGAAATGTTTGTTGGCGTCGGCGCTTCTCGGGTTCGCGATCTATTTGAGCAGGGCAAGAAAAATGCGCCATGCATTATTTTTATCGATGAACTGGATGCCGTTGGCCGTCATCGCGGCGCCGGTTTGGGCGGCGGTCATGACGAACGCGAACAGACCCTCAACCAGCTGCTGGTAGAAATGGACGGTTTTGAAACTTCCGAAGGCGTTATTCTGCTCGCGGCGACCAACCGTCCGGATGTGCTCGATTCTGCTTTATTACGGCCCGGACGTTTTGACCGGCAAATTGTGGTGGATCGCCCAGATGTGCGCGGCCGCGAAGGCATTCTCAAAGTTCATACCCGTAAAATCCCCACCTCCAAAAACGTTAACCTTAAAGTTCTGGCCAAAGGCACACCGGGCTTTTCCGGAGCCGATTTGGCCAACATGGTAAACGAAGCGGCGTTACTGGCCGCCCGTAAAAACAAAAAACGGGTGGAAATGTCCGATTTTGATGAAGCCAAAGATAAAGTGATGATGGGCGCAGAACGTAAAAGCATGCTCATCAGCGATAAGGAAAAAAACACTACGGCATACCATGAAGCCGGCCATGTGCTGGTAGCCCGTCTTACCCCGGGTTCCGATCCGGTGCATAAAGTAACCATCATTCCACGCGGCCGGGCATTGGGCGCCACCATGACCCTGCCGATGGATGAAAAACACAACTATTCCAAAACCTATTGCCTGGCATTAATGCGGCAATTATTTGGCGGACGCGAAGCGGAAAACCTTATATTTAACGAATTCACCACCGGGGCCAGCGATGATCTGAAAAAAGCCACTGAATTGGCGCGTAAAATGGTGTGTGAATGGGGTATGAGTGATGCTATTGGTCCGATCAGCTATGGCGAAAAGCAGGAAGAAATATTCCTGGGTCGTGAAATCACCCAGCATAAAGATTACAGCGAAGTTACCGCCCAGTTGATCGATAAGGAAATCAAGAAAATAATTGACCAGGCCGTCAACGACGTTCAAAAACTGCTAAAAGAGAATATAAATACTTTACATAAATTATCACAGGCGCTGCTGGAAAGAGAAAACCTGGATGGCGAAGAAATTGAGTTAATTATGAAAGGTGAAGAATTACCGCCATTTAACAACAAAAAGGATAACCACAAAAAAAGCGCCGAGGACGATTCCAAAGAGGATAAAGCCGGGGAATAAACAAGATATTTCCGGCAGTTTGTGACCAGTTATTTAAATCCCTTTGGCATATTGTTCCGGGGGATTTTTTTTTATTTATACACTAAACTAGTACACGGATATATAGGATAAAGAGGTTCATGTGATAAATTCACCGGCAATATGGTCATTTTGCAATATGGAACTGGACGTATCCCGGCGTACAGTCATTATGGGAATTTTAAATGTAACTCCGGACTCTTTTTCCGATGGCGGCAGTTTTTTTCATAGCGAAGAAGCAGTTGCACAAGCCCTGCAAATGCAGCAGGATGGCGCCGATATAATAGATATTGGCGGCGAATCTACCCGGCCCGGCTCAGCCCCTGTTACTCTGGATGAAGAACTGGACAGGGTTATTCCAATCATAGAAAAACTGGCGCCGGAATTACAAATCCCGATTTCCATCGACACTTATAAAGCCGGGGTTGCCCGCCAGGCGTTGCAAGCGGGCGCTAAAATTGTAAATGATATCAGCGGTTTACGTTTTGACCCGCAAATGGCAAGCACAATTGCAAATTTTAACGCCGGTGTTGTTATTATGCATATCAAAGGCGCTCCCCGCGATATGCAAAAAAATCCGTATTATAATGATGTAATAGCAGAAATTTCCGAGTATCTCACCGCCAGCGCAGATCTTGCCATTCATGAAGGAATTAAAAAAGCGCAGATCGTTATCGATCCTGGTATTGGCTTTGGTAAACGGCTGGAAGATAACTTGGAAATAATCCGAAATTTAGCTAAATTTAAAATTCTTGGTTACCCGCTCCTTGTGGGACCGTCACGAAAATCTTTTATCGGCGCCATACTGGATTTGCCGGTTGAACAACGCCTGGAAGGAACAATTGCCGCGTCCGCAGCTTGTATATTAAATGGCGCGAATATTTTACGGGTGCATGACGTTTTAGAAATAAAAAGAGCCGCTACATTAATTGATAAACTGAATAAAGATATATAATATGGGTCTTACATTATTTCATATCGGATTTTTACCTGTTACGGTTATGGATATACTAGATATAGCCGTCATGTCCTATATTATTAATAAAATGTATAATTTTTTGCGTGGCACCAGGGGGGTGCAAATGCTTGTCGGGTTGATTATAATACTTATATTTTCCGGCCTGGCCCCGCTTTTCCAGATGAAAGGCATGACCTGGGTATTTGAAAACCTGCGTACGATCTGGCTGGTAGCCTTTGTTATCCTGTTTCAACCGGAATTGCGGCGTATTCTGATCTATATAGGGCAGAGTCGAATTGTCCGTCTGCTCGTCAAAGTCAGCGAAAGTAAAGTGATCGATGAAGTCATCAAAGCGACCATTGCCTTGCGAGAACGCGGTTATGGCGCCCTGATCGTTATGGGTCGCGAAACCGGGTTGCGGATGATCAATGAAACCGGGGTAATTTTACAGGCTGAAGTATCGGTGCAGTTGATCCTTTCAATTTTTAATCCGCGCTCTCCCCTGCATGATGGCGCGATTGTCATTCGCAATGACCTCATTGAAGCGGCAAAATGTATACTGCCGATTTCCGAAGAAAATCAATCCAAAACCGAATTCGGCACCCGGCACAAAGCTGCGCTCACTTTTTCCGAAGAATCGGATGCTATGGTCATCGTTATATCCGAAGAGACCGGCAAGATCTCTATTGCCATAGCCGGAAAATTTCAATCGGATTTGAATGCCGAAACCCTGAAACGTGTATTAATTGAAGGTTACCGCTACGGTAATACAAATATCAATAAAAAATGAAAATTTTTCCATCCATAACATTTTTGTGCCTGATATTTTTACTGCAATCAACCGGATTTCCGGCAGCGTGCAGTGAAACAGGAGTGTTTGCTGTTATCAGCGCTGCGGCTACTTGTGATAATTGCCCGGCGCTGTGGGTGAATCATGAAAGCGCCCATCAAGATATTGCCTTGTATAGCTTCCGCGGCCCGCGTTATGATTTTTCCGGCGTCATTCAAAACCAGGATACCTCCCAGGTCATTACCGGAGTTAACACAGCCGGATTCGCCCTGGTCTATACCACAACTGTCGTTTCCGACAGCGTCGCCGGTCAGGCTCATCGTCATTTATTAAAAAAAGCCCTGGGAAGCTGCGCCAACCTTGCAGATTTTGAAGAATTGTTGGTTACACACCAGGCAAGAGTCAATATTGGTTGTTTCGATGCCAATGGCGATTGCGCCCTTTATGAAATCAGTCCACACAAAATCATAAAATATGATATTAACGATTCCAGTGATGCGCCAAATGGCTGGCTGGTGCGTGAAAATTTTTCGTTTACGTGCGAAACCCCGGTATCGGGAAGCGCCTGGCGATACCACCGCGTTAACCGGCTTTTGGAACAAGCGGAACGTACTCATACATTGGATTACAAATATTTACTGCAAAATATTGCCCGTGATCTGTGCGCTGAAAATTTGGATCCCTATCCCCTGCCCTATACCGGTTCCTTTAGAGATGCACCTGCGGGTTATATAAAAACTACCGATACTATCAACCGCCATAATACAACCCTGTGTGTAGTTATCCATGGTACCGCTAATATCGTCAAATCTACTCCGGCAGCGCTGTGGATCATACCGGGCGAGCCGGTATGTGGTATTGCCGTGCCGGTTTGGGCGCAGAGCGGTACAATTCCCAAAGAATTATCCGGTAAAAGTATCTCCAACATGAACAAAGAAGTGCGGGAAAACGCCGGCAAGCTATATCACAAAACAAACTTGCCGGATTATATCGATATGAAAACGCTGGCCGGCAGCAATGAAGCAATGCTGTCGTTATTTTTGCAACAGGAAAATGAAATTTTCCGGCAAACAACGGAATTTATAAAAAATTGGCATAACAATCCCAGCAATTTTCGGGAACTGGAAAACTGGCAAAAAAAGATGGTTTACCAGGCAATTAAAACGCTCAGGTAAAAAAGAGTCACCACACCGAGTGGGGTTTGTGGTTCCATCAAGGCTTGCTTTTCCGGTATCCGGGATTTTCAACTGCCAGGTAATTTCGGATGTGGCAGGAAAGCATCAAAACCACTGGAAAAATACCACAAAAGAATTTTTTAAACCATGGAGTAATAAAGTGGCCGGACAAATATCACCTGCCAAGATAGACGAAGTACGCTTTGCCAGCGATATAGTCTCTGTTATTTCCGGTTATTTGTCACTGCAAAAAAAAGGCAGGAATTATTTTGGGCTCTGTCCCTTTCACAAGGAAAAAACCCCGTCGTTTAGCGTCAATGCCGAGCAACAAATCTTTCATTGTTTTGGCTGCGGCGAAGGCGGTAATGTTTTTACATTTATCACAAAAATTGAAGGGTTAACTTTTCCAGAGTCGGTGCGCTTTCTGGCCAAAGCCGCAGGTATTATTATTCCGGAAGATGAGCAGGAGGATATTGCCCAATACCGGCAAAAGGAAGCCTTGTATCATGCCATCAACCTGGCCGCCGAGTTTTATGAAAACTATTTGCTTACTGCCAAAGCGGCGCAAAAAGGACGTGATTATTTGCAAAACCGGGGAATCCCGCAATCTGTTTTCAAAACCTTCGGGATTGGTTTTGCGCCGGACGGTTGGGATCATTTGCTTACACACGCGGAAAAACAATCAGTAAAACCGGAAACACTGGAAAAAGCCGGGCTGGTTATAAAAAAGCAGGAAGGCGGGTATTATGACCGCTTCCGCGGCCGGGTAACCTTTGCCATCCGTAATATCAACGGCCAGGTAGTTGGCTTCGGCGCGCGGCGTATCGTCAATGACAATACCCCCAAATACATCAACTCGCCGGAAACAGACATTTACCAAAAGCGTCACATTTTGTATGGCTTGTACCAGGCTCGCGATTTCATCCGTCGTGAAAACCGGGTGATCATTGTCGAAGGATACACCGATTATACCAGCATGTTCCAAAATGGCGTACAAAACGTTGTTGCCACTTCGGGCACGGCTCTAACCGAAGATCATGCCCGCTTGCTGCACCGCTATACGCCCAATGCGATTATCTTATATGATAATGATTCTGCAGGCGCCGCGGCGGCTCTGCGCGGCGCGGAGATTCTGCTGGCCAGCGGCATGGAAGTGAGTATCTGTATTGTACCGCAAGGCAAAGATCCGGACGAATTTGCCCGCGCTCATGGCGAAAAAGGGGTGCGTGAAATGCTGGAACAAGCCGCTCCATTCCTGGATTTTAAAATGAACAATATATCCGGGAATGCAACCCCTGCTCAGCAAGCTGAAACAATTCGGGACCTGCTTGGTACCTTTAGTAAAATTAGCGATCCCCTGAAAAAGACCCTGATGCTCAAGAATGCGGCAGAGAAATTTCAAATTCAGGAATCGCTTTTATGGGAAGAAATTAAAAAACTCGAACACCAGAGTGGATTTATTAAAAACCGCGAGTTAAAAGATACCAAAATCAATATTACAGGTAATTATTTCCAAACTAAAAAAGGGGCTGCAGAATTGGGATTAATGACGGCGGTATTCATCAATCCGGACCTGATCCCTGGTATTCTGCAAAACCTGGATATGGAATTGCTGGCCCATGAGGAAATTCAAAACTTTTTTATATACCTTCGCAACAGCAATATAACACCAATTGCGTTTGACAGCAGTCACTATCTTGGCGCCATCCAGGATGAACATATCGCCCGGTCATTATCAAAATTGCTGACCGATAATCAAAATCATAAAGCATATTATACCTGGCAATATGCATACGATTGTATCATTGCGCTGCAATACAGCGCCATAGAAAATGAGATCAAGCTTTTACGCCAAGAGTTACAAAAGAACCCGGTAAATGCCAGGGACATCATGGAAAAAATAAAAACTTGCGAGGAACAAAAAAAGGCTATTCTGGCCGGGCAATACGTTGAAAAAAAAATGTAATTATCATGCTATATTGTTTTCACAACATATTGTTTTATTATAAAGTTATCTCGTTTTAACAATTCGCGGATATTATCGAAATAAAAAAATGCAGGCTACCCCCGAAAATTTTAAAAGGGAGATAGTATAAGTATAGAAAAATAATAATCATAATAAGAAAAAAAAGCTTGTAAAAATAAAAAAAGGTTGCCTAATTATTATAGTTAGCGGACCATAAT
>Ga0209311_1000068_pt1 | contig 132002 bp, 85 predicted proteins | sample AD_UKC045_MetaG_FD_184417 | JGI IMG/M metagenome (GOLD analysis project Ga0209311, IMG submission 184417) | Active sludge microbial communities of municipal wastewater-treating anaerobic digesters from USA - AD_UKC045_MetaG (SPAdes) (version 2) | ecosystem: Engineered > Bioreactor > Anaerobic >...
GTGTACTTTAAAACTTGACGAATACTTGTTCTTGGGCATGATCTTTCTCCTCTTATTACTCTAAGTTAAGCATTCATGCCCTAAACTAAAAATATTTTCTTAATAAACATTATACGGAAACAATACGGGGAAACGGTAAACAATGATCTAAAAAAACATTCATTTGGGGAGTTATTATGAAAAAGGTTTTCATTGTTTTAGTACTGTATAATTTATCAGTATTGCTAACACTATTTTCAAGCCCCTTGTTCGCCCAATCATATACAACCCCGGGGTTCTCAACCGGCCAATGGGATGTAAAATTTACAGAATCCAATATCAGCAATGATACCCAATTCGGTTACGATGCAATAAACGTCGGTGATGTTAATGGCGACGATTTTGATGATATCCTGGTTAGCGCGCAAAGGTACGATTTTTACTGTGGCAGGGTTTTCCTTTATTATGGCGGTTCTCCGATGGACACGGTTGCCGATGTCATATTTTATGGCAAAACACGTGAACGTCTCGGCTGTTCAATTGCCGCGGTCGGCGATTTAAATAAAGACGGGTACAACGATTTTTTAATTGGGACGATGCCGTTAAATTTTGAAAAAAGTCATTTTTATATTCATCTCGGCGGACCGTATATGGATAATAAACCGGATGTTGTCATGTATGGTAAAAAACATTTCGATGAATTTGGTACTTATATAAACGGTGGCGGCGATGTGAACAATGATGGCTATGATGATATACTGGTTGCCATGCCACGCAGCAACTTACCAGACCAGCTTTATATTTACTATGGCAGTGCGGAAATGGATACTACTGTGGATATGATCCTTGACCTCGAAAATGACAAAGATTTAGATTACCACACATCTTCTCTTACCTGGGCCGGTGATCTAAATAATGATGGGTATGACGATATTATGATTAGTGAACCCTCTTACAATTTTAGCCGCAGTATAGTTTATATATTATACGGGGGAACAGCATTGGATGGAGAATCAGATATTGTATTAAAAGGGAGCCGTCGTTTTGAAACATACTTTGGCAGTAGCGTTGCCGCTCTTGGGGATATAAACCAGGATGGTTACGATGATTTATTGGTAGGTGAATCAGGTTATAATGACAGATCCGGCCGGGCTTTGCTTTATCTGGGCGGAGCAGTAATGGATTCCATTCCCGACATGTCCTTTTCCAGAAATGTTGCTGACATTCAATTCGGCAGCAGTGTAACCGGCGCCGGAGATGTGAATAACGATGGTTATAACGATTTTTTGATCGGGGCTCCCGGTTACGACCAGAATACCGGACGGGCTTACCTGTATCACGGTGGCCCGGAGTTGGATAACAATCCCGATATTGTGTTTTTCGGGAAAAAAGCCGGTTGTTTATTCAGCCGGTGCCTTTGTGGCGTCGGTGATGTAAATAATGACGGTTATAATGATCTGCTAGCCGGAGGGCAAGAGTATACAGGTGGTGGCGGTCCCTTATACATATATTACGGCGGCAGAATAACTGATATTTTTGCCGATGTAGTTCTGACCGATAAACCAAGTAATAACTGTTTCGCTTATAGTATAAGCGGCATTGGTGATAATAATGGTGATGGATATGATGATCTGTTGGCAGGGGCACCCGGCTATAATGATAGAGATGGTCGCGCCTATCTCTATTATGGGGGACAAAACAACAATACAAATGCGGATATATCCTTTTCGGCAATTGCCAGAGAAATTATCTGGGGTAGCCAGGTCGCTGGTGCTGGCGATTTAAATGGAGATAATTTTTCAGACTATATAATCGGCACTAATGATTACATAAATGATACCGGACAAGCTTTTCTGTTTTTCGGAGCTGCAGAACCGGATACCGTGGCGGATATTAAATTGACCAGGCAAGAAAATTATTACAAATTTTGCAGCAGTTTTGCCAATGCCGGGGATATTAATAACGATGGTTATAGCGATCTGCTTGTTGGAAATTCTCATTATAATGATTTTACCGGGCGTGTTTATTTATATTTTGGTGGTGTTACAATGGATTCCATTGCAGATTTCACCCTGGATGGGGAAAAAACCACACGTCAAAAATTTGGCAAACGCGTGGCCGGCGCGGGTGATGTAAATAAAGACGGTTATGATGATATTCTTATCGCTTCGGAGAATAATGGAAATTATTCCTCTAGTGTAAATCTTTATTTTGGTGGTCTGACATTAAATTCCACGCCAGCTCTGGTATTTACAGAAAGTAACTATTCCTCCTTCAGTTGCACCATTGCCGGGGCTGGCGATGTAAACGGGGATGGTTATGATGATATTCTGGCCGGAACTTATACATATCATTATCTTACAAGTTCCGGTCGCGCTTATTTATACTTTGGCGGGGCAAATATGGATAGTGTTGCTGATGTAATTTTTACAGGAGATTCTCAATTCAGTCGCTTCGGGAATTCTGTTACCGGCATTGGCGATGTGAATAATGATGGTTTTGCTGATGTGCTGATTGGCGCGGATGAGGATACCCTTGATACTGGCAGGGCTTATCTTTACTATGGCGGCGAGGAAATGGATAATGTGCCGGATGAAATACTGGTCGGTGAAGCCAAAGGAGACAAGTTTGGCTACTGTGTCGCTGCTGCCAGAGATGTTAATAGCGACGGCATCAGCGATTTTATCATCGGCGCGCCTCATAACGGAGACTATTATAATGGCGCCATGTATTTATACTATGGTCATTCCACAACAGCCATAAACGATACTAACCCTATCACAATGTCCCAACCTAACAAGGCTCAATTACAAAACAACTACCCCAACCCCTTCAATCCCACTACAACCATTGAATTCGACTTGCCGGAGCGGGCCATTGTTGAAATTGTGATCTATGATATTTCCGGCCGAACTGTGCGCGCCCTGCTGCACGAATCGCGCCCCGGCGGCCAACACCGCCTCACCTGGGACGGACGTAACGACAGCGGCGCACCGGTCGGCAGCGGCGTGTACTTGTGCAAATTCAGCACGGACAAAGGCTATTCCGCAACCAAACGCATGACGCTTGTAAAATAATAACAGCCGGGGCAACCCTCGCGGTTGCCCTGTAATTCTACATGATCGCACCAGGGTTCTCAGACTGTATGAAAATATAAATAAACTCCGTATAAAAGGAGTGCATCGCTTTTATGCGATGTATCGAGCCGCAGGCTCGACCACACAAGATCACGCCGGGGCTTGCCCAGCTATTAAAAAAGCCACAACCCTTTTTTATGCATCATCATTTAGACAATACTAATTCCAGTACGGGCAACCCTCGCGGTTGCCCCCAATTTCCCACTATCTAATAACGCGCCGGGGCTGTATCAAGAATTCTTTTGGCTTAAAACTCATGTTGCCAAACCTTTTAATACAATCCAGGGAGAAAAAACCCCGTTAGGGGTGAAATGTTTCTAGATAATACACAGTACCAAAACAAGCCACGTTAGTGGCGAAACAACTTTTCTCTATCCAGGCAATCCACACAGTCTATAACAGGCATCTCCACCACGCAAATTTTGCTTGCCCGCGAAAATTTTGCATACCTTTTAAACCGTAGCTGAAACAACAACATATTGTATAATCTGAAATTAAACATTACAAAATTATCGGCATACTCTTTGCAAAATTTTTATTTACAAACCATTTTTAAAAACAAAAATAATTACTATCTTACACAGTTCGAGAGAACTGTACAAGAACTAAATCATTATTATTTGGGGAGGATTTATGATTAAATCCTTATTCTTCACCGCAATCATTAGCTATTGTTTGGTGTTAATACTTTGCCTGCCCTGGTCTCTTGGGTCACAAACCATCAATACTTTAGAAAACACAACCGTGGGGGCCTGGGACTTGAAATTCACCGAACCCAATATCTCCGGGGATACTCAATTCGGCAATAGTGTTGCCAGCGCCGGTGATGTCAATGGCGATGGCTATGATGACTTTATTGTCGCCGCCGAATGGTATGATTCAGGAGCGGGTCGGGTATTTTTGTATTATGGCGGCGCTAGGCTAAATACATCCGCAGATGTGATCTTTAAAGGCGATGGTTACCATGAACTGTTCGGCAGCACGGCAGCCGGCGCCGGCGATGTCAATGGTGACGGCTATGATGATGTTATCATCGGTACGGAAGTATCTAACAAGGTCTATCTATTTTTTGGAGGCCAGTCAATGGACAACACAGAGGATTTAATCCTTAATCAAATACCGGAAAATTGTAATTTTAGTGGTATTGTAAGCAGCGCCGGAGATGTGAATGGCGACGGCTTTGCAGATGTGTTGGCCGGTTTTACAAATTTTGTTACGGAAAAAGGTTTTGTGTATTTGTATTACGGTGGCGCAGTTATGGATGCCAATGAGGACCTGGTTTTTAATGGCGAAGCCATAGTTAATAATTTTGGCAGCTGCATGGCGCCCGCCGGGGATGTAAATAATGACGGCTATGACGACATTATAATCGCCGCTGCCGATGAGCATACAGGTTCAGGCCCGGTGTATTTGTTTTTTGGTTCTGCTGCTATGAACAATGCCGCCGATGCGATCATGTCGGAGGCAGAAGCTAACAATTGTTTTGGCTGCAGCATAGCAGGTATCGGCGATGTAAATAATGATGGCTATGCCGATATTGCCATAGGAGCAAGTGGCGCAAATCAACAAGCCGGCATTGTATACCTGTATTTTGGTAATGTTAATCAGGATGCAATTGCCGATCTGGTCTTGCCTGGTCCAGATGGGCAAATTGAGTTTGGCGCTTGTCTAACCGGAGCGGGTGATATGAACGGCGATGGTTATGACGATTTTCTGGTCAGTTCAATGGGATATTACCATACTGGTAAAGTCAATTTATATTTAGGGGGGGATGTGGTAGATACTATCGCCGACAGAGCTGTGGCAGGACAAGATAAACTGGATTATTACAATGCGAACCTGTCTTGCGCAGGTGATATAAATAGCGATGGCTATTCGGATATACTCATTGGCTTAAATTTATTTAACACTCTCACAGGTCAGGTACGTCTTTATTATGGCAGCGATAGTATAGAACTCATTTGCGACCTTGAGTTGAACGGCGAAACTACCAACAATAATTTTGGCATTCGACTTGCCGGGGCCGGCGATGTAAATGGCGACGGTTATGATGATGTCCTGGTCGGCGCCGCACATGATTATCCCCTCGATCTTGCATGTACCCGGAATTGTGCCGATGTCTTTATGAATGTAACCGGCAGGGTTTATCTCTACTATGGCGGTTCCGAAATGGATACCCAGGCGGATATTATTCTCAGGGGTGAAGCATATTCGGAATTGTATGTTACCTGTATTGCCGGTGTTGGCGATGTTAACGGCGACGGTTTTGACGATGTTATCATTGGCGATGAAAAAATAAACCAGGACACTACCAGGCTCTATTTATTTTACGGTGGACAAAACATGGATACTGCCATCGATCTCACATTTACCATTCACAGCGATATCAACGCCTTTGGTATTGATATCGCCCGGGTCGGCGATGTTAATGGCGATGGCTTTGATGATGTACTCATCAGCTTTACACGCTATGAGGGTACGGAAATGGCTTATTTGTACTTTGGCGGTCCCAACATGGATAATATTCCCGACCTGGTTTTTAGCAAGCAGGAATTTAATAATTGTTTCGCAAACTATGTTGCAGGTATAGATGATGTAAACGGTGACGGCTATAATGATATTATGGTCTTTGACTGCTATAATGCATATATCTATTTTGGCGGCAATTCAATGGATAATATAGTGGATATACACCTGATAGAGGCATATAGTGGTCTGGGTTCCACTTCTGCCGGTGTCGGCGATATGAATGGCGACGGCTATGGCGATGTAATGATTATTAACCATTATAAAGTATTGATATTTTATGGGGACCCGGCTATGGATACCCAGGTTGATGTTACTTTACCCATACCGATAGTTTGGGCCAATAATGATCAAGGCAGTGATATCGTCAAATTAAATAATAAAAATAATAATTTACCTGTAACAGATGATTATTTCAACTCTTCAATAAGTAGTGTCGGCGATATAAATGACGATGGTTATACCGATATAGCAATTGGCTACCTTTTTGATTTTGACCCTTCAAGTTACATAAATATCCACCTGGGGGGCGCGAGCATGGATGATATAGTTGACAAAAAATTAAGGGGTGAATCATCCGGAGATGAATATGGTATTTGCGTTACCGCTGCCGGCGATGTGAATGGCGATGGAACAAGCGATTTTATTGTTGGCGCTCCCAATTCTGGTAATACGTATAATGGCGCGACCTATCTCTACTTTGGTAACCGTAAGCTTGACATAAACGAACCGGCAACCAACACTATGTCCTTTCCAAACCGGACTCAATTGCAAAACAACTACCCCAATCCCTTCAATCCCGCTACCACCATAGAATTCGAACTGCTAGAACGGGCCGCGGTTGATATTGTGATCTATGATATTTCCGGCCGCACTGTGCGCATCCTGCTGCACGAATCGCGCCCCGGCGGTCAACACCGCCTCACCTGGGACGGCCGCAACGACAGCGGCGCGCCGGTCGGCAGCGGCGTGTACCTGTGCCGCTTTAGCACGGACAAAGGCTATTCCGCAACCAAACGCATGACGCTGGTAAAATAATAACAGCCGGGGCAACCCTCGCGGTTGCCCTGTAATTCTACATGATCGCACCAGGGTTATACAAAAAACACCCACCACAAACTTGTCATTTCGAGCAAATCGAGAAATCTTATTTTTCAAAATATCAGCTATTCAAGATTCCTCGTCACTTCACTCTCCGGCATAACAATTATGGCTTGTATATACAGATTAAAATATAATAAACTTTTCAATGGATTTTAAATTTCATGCTGCCTACATTTAAATACAATCCAGTGAGAAAAAAGCCCCGTTAGGGTCGAAATGTTTCTAGAAAATCATCAACCTCAAAACAAGCCACGTTAGTGGCGAAACAACAAACAAAAGATAGCGCCGGGGTTATACCCAACCGGAAGGGGCAACCCTCGCGGTTGCCCCCAATTTTCCTCCTCCCAACTTTAATTATGCTATTATCAACTACCAGGTAACATTTTTTTGAAATGTAGTAATATACCTTTTTGTTTTAGAAATGATTAATCCCGGGCGTAATAGTACATCAGGGAACCAGGCAATACATTCTGTTCTGCCAATCTTCAAATACGCCCAATAATTTAAAAAATTACAATTATTTATCATACAATTTCATACTAACCTGGCGGAGGGAATATGAAAAACCAATTCATAGTAATTATCATTTTAATTTTTGTCGTTGCTTCATTTGCACCTTTAATCAGCCAGCAGCAATGGCCGATGCTTAACTCCTGTCGTGAACGCACTTCATGGGCCGCAGATGAAAACATTTTACATCCCCCATTAAAGCAAGTGGCTCAATATATCGGAGTCGCTGCAGAATATAATGAATTGCCAACCTGGTATAATAACACATTAATGGTTAGTATCGAACATGAACCCAATCTGTTTGTTGCCTGGAATGATGTAACTGGCGATACACTGTGGACTTTTCCTGTTCCCGGGACAGTGGGAAGCGTCAGTTTTGCCGGTGCGCAAAATGACTCGATGGTCTTTGCCGGGGGCCAGGGCGGAACCGGTTTGTATGCCCTGGATCGCACGAACGGTAACATTAAATGGTTCAAAGCCATAGGAAGTTTATATGCCCGTAATGTTATTATTGATGATGACAGGCTTTACCTGGTTGTAGACAGTCTCTATTGTCTGAATATTGCCGATGGATCAACAATTTGGAGCTACCCGTCTCAAGCTTTTGTTACTCCGGCGGTGGACGACAGTTGTTGTTATCTGGCTGGTGATTTTAAAGTTGTGGCTTTTAATAAATTGACCGGTATTAAAAAATGGGAACATGAAAATATTCAAGAGAACTATACAACTTTAATGGTCACTGAAAATAGAGTTTACACTATGTCTAACGATTCCCTGGTAGCACGTGACAAGACAACCGGGAATATTGAATGGGGTTACCGGGTAGCCGGAGGTTTTTTGCCATCTCTTATAGAAGGTGGAGCCGCTGTATGTAATGATTATGTTTGTTTTACTATTTGGGCTAACAGCGGTGGATTAGGCGAATTATATACTCTTAATATAACCGATGGCTCTTTGCTATGGAAGCATACCTTCTCCAAGGAAGGGGCCTATGGACCTGTTATTGCCAACAATGTTGTCTATGTTGTGGCATTTTCCGATGCCGAGTTATGGGGGTTTGATCTGCACACCGGCGCCGAACTATTTTTTAATAGTTCTTATCATTTTTTTGGGCAGCCGATTGTTGCTAATAATAAATTATTTGCCGGTACATCCACAAGCACCATTGTTTTTGCCAATGATGAAACCGCTGTTCAAGAAAATGAACCGCAACAACCACAATTATACGTACAATGGGCCACCTACCCCAACCCCTTCAATCCTGCCACCACCATAGAATTCGAACTGCCGGAACGGGCCGTGGTTGATATTGTGATCTATGATATTTCCGGTCGCACCGTGCGCGCCCTGCTGCACGAATCGCGCCCCGGCGGCCAACACCGCCTCACCTGGGACGGACGTAACAACAGCGGCGCACCGGTTGGCAGCGGCGTGTACTTGTGCAAATTCAGCACGGACAAAGGCTATTCCGCAACCAAACGCATGACGCTTGTAAAATAATAAAAACCGGGGCAACCCTCGCGGTTGCCCCACAATTTAATCGTTCACAAGCTCCGGTTAGCGATGGAACCCGCTCACGAAGACTCTGTTGCCGTTCCTCAAATCAGGCAATCATTTCAAACTACAGACCACATTGTCCATACCGTCCACAATCATACCCAATACCCAGACCGAATGCCCCCACAGTATCCCCCTTTTTACTTGTCATTCCGGGGAACAATGTGACGTAGAATCTTTTCCTATAAATTGTAAAAAAAATTGCCAATTTGGAATCAGGACCGGGATATTTATTGTTATTATATTTCAATAGGGCTTGAACTTTTATCTGGAAAACATGTATTCTAAAGGAGGTTACCAATGGCAGATTGTGAATGCCTTGCAGGGTGTCCGTTCTTTAACGACAAGATGAAAGATAACCAGGGACTAGGCGCTATTTACAAAAGAACTTATTGCCAGGGTGATAGCAGCCAGTGCGCAAGACATATGGTTTTTAAAAAACTCGGCAAACCGGCCGTTCCCGCCGATTTGTATCCCAATATGGTCGACCGGGCAAAACAAATACTGGCAGCCGCTGTTAAAATCTAGGGGCTGCCTGTTAATAAACACGGCCTTATCTATCGATTAGCAAAGTATTTATTCTAGTAACTATATCTCAACCGGCGCCAAAGCAGGTATAAAACAGGTATACGTAACCGGAATCATGACTTGGTTAGCTGTTCTACTCAATAAACATGGTAATAATGAACCCAAACAAGCATAATAGTGGACCACGACGAGTAATAACTTTCAATTGAAAATACTCTCGCGCCACTGGTTTATTCAAGTTAGAAACGAGTTAAACAAAAATACGGCAGGATTCTCCGGTAGTCAAAAAAGCTGGAATTACTGTGCAGTAATAATATTGTCTGGAACCATTTTACCACATTTCTTCACAACGGCCCTACGGCCTGCACCAACACTTTGTGTAACCTGCTGTCTGGCACCGGCTTTTCCAGAAATGCAAACGGCTGACTGGCCAACAGGCGCTCATCGCATTTCATGTTACTGTTGCCGGAAATATAAATAATTGGTATATCCAGCTTGCTGCGTATCCGGTTAGCGGTTTCTATCCCGTCGATATCCCCTTTTAATATAATATCCATCAATACAACATCCGGTTGACTGCTGAATGCGATGTCTATTGCCTTCTCACCGGTCGCAGCTACATAAATTGTCCTGAACCCCTGTGACTGCAAGATAATACGCAATTCACTGGCAACCAGAAACTCATCTTCTACTATTAATATTTTTATTGGATTCATATCTTTATTCCTTAAAACGTATAACAATTGAAACGCCATCTTTATTCTGGGTTTCAATAACGCCTTCAAGTTGTTCAACCAAAAGACTGACCATGCGCAGGCCAAGTGAATCTGCTTCCGCCATATTTAAAGATTTCGGCAAACCCACTCCATTATCACTGATCTTCAAGATATAATTCTTGTTCCGGTATCTGGTAAACCGTAAGGTTATCAATCCTTTGCGATTCCGGGGAAAAGCATGTTTTATGGCATTTGTGATCAGTTCATTCAATATCAATCCGCAGGGAATGGCATAGTCTATTCCCAATGTTATGTCTGAAATTGTGGTGTTTATTTTTATCCTGGGATGTATCTGGTAAACATTGCCAAGCTCCCGCACCAGGTTAGTAATAAAATTTTTAATGCGGATGCTGGAAAAATCATGGGATTGGTATAATTGCTCATGCACCAGGGCCATTGAATAAATTCGGTTCTTACTGATCTCGCTGGCTATTTTTGCTTCTTCATTCTTCATATTGGCGGCTTGTAATGTCAACAAACTGCATATTATCTGCAAATTATTCTTAACCCGGTGGTGTATCTCTTTGAGTAATAAATTTTTTTCCTGCAAGTCTTTTTGCACCTGCAATTCCGCCAGCTTACGTTCCGTAATATCCTGTATTGTACCGATCATTTTCAACGTTTCCCCCTTGTCATTAAACTCCAGCCGGCCCAGGCCATGCATCCAGCGTTCCTGCCGGTCATTGATCCGCACGATCTTGTACTCCCGGTCAAAATAATGATGTTCCTTTACTACCTTGTTTGCCAGGTAGTGGATCATCTCATCGCGGTAATCCGGGTGTAATATGTTTGCCCATCCCTCGGTTTCTTTTGGAAAATTCTCATCGATGCCAAAAATTTCATCCAGGGTAACAGAACTGGTCCAGGTGCCGTTTACTGCATCAAAGGTATAATGCCCGATGCGCGCTATCTTTTGCGATTGCAGTAACAAATGTTCGCTTTCCCTGAGCGCTTCCATTGCCAGGTTGCGCTGGGTTACGTCGAGACCATATATGTTGGTATAATCCTCGTTGGCAATTGGTGTAAATGTTAAAGAATATTTGCGCCCTTCGGCGTCTATCTCCACATCCTTCCTGATACTTGTTCCGGCAATTTCTTTTACAATCCGACATAATTCGCCGGGCAGGCGGGAGCCAACTTTACAATTCCAGTGTCTTAACAGGGGCACGCTTGAATTGTTTGCATATAAAATTATCCCGTTTTTGTCGATCCTCATCACCGGGTAAGGATTCTCGCCCGGGAACCGTGCCAGCCGGTTGATCTCTTCTTCCGCCTTTTTGCGTTCCGTAATATCCATGAGCTGACCCATAGCATATATTACTATGCCATCAGCATCATAGATCGAAGAAACAACAATCTCACACCAGACAATTTGGCCTTTATTATCCAGGTATCGCTTTACCAGGGTGTAATTATTAACTTCGCCCGACCACAACCGTGATAAATTAATCATTGTTTTTTGAATATCCTCGGGATAAGTTATATCACGAATACTCTTTGATACTAATTCTTCACGGGTATAACCAAGTATTTGTGTAGCCGCCAGGTTCGTTTCCATAATAAAATGATACTTATCTAGCAATATCATGCCGGCAGCGGAATATTCAAAAACGCTGCGGAATCGCGTTTCACTTTCATGCAGACTGCGGAATGTGAGATAAATCGTCAGTGAACTGCTGATACGTCTCCCAATCTCCTGGAACAACAGTTCATCCTGGTGAGTCCAGTTACGGGGTCCGGAACACTGATGGAGGCCAAATAACCAGGGTTTTCCAACTGCCGGATAAATTACCATTGCCATCTGCGCAACTATATGATGTTTTGCCATTTCTGCTGCCAGAATCGGGGAGCAACTGTCAGTAGTTACTTTAATCGGCGTCGGGGAAGCTAATGCCATTTTAATCAGGCCCACCAAACCTGGGGGCATGGGCATTTCCTGTCCATTTGCTATAACGCTGGGATATTCTGCAGTGTATCGTTCCATTGGTATACTCCACGTTGGCGATGCGGGGTCGCAGGGAAATAATAGCCAGGCACGGTCACACTTGAATATTGATAGCACAACATCAAGGACATCTTGCAATAAATTGTTCAAATTCGTGGTTGTATGCAGCGAACGGTCGATTTTTTCCAGGCTTTCCAGGAACTGGATATAAGCCTTGCGTTCATTCTCGGCGTGTTTTCTTTCAGTGATATCCCGTACAATTGCCCAAATTCCTGCTGGTTTGCTATTTCGATCCCTGATCAGAAATGAACGTATTTCTACCGGGAAAATCGTTCCGTCCTTGCGCCGGTATTCCTTTTCATAAACATTGGAATACCCTCGCTGCATGATTTCATCTTTTATTATTTGGCTTTCCGTAACATGCCATTTTTCCGGCGTTATATCATTATAGGTCAATTTATAGAGTTCATCGACCGAATAACCCAACATGAGTTGATAGGAACGATTGTATTCCCGGATATAACCGTTCAGGTCAATGCTGACAAAAGCATCTACCATAGTCTCATGCAGCCGGCGATATTTAGCTTCGCTTTCCCGCCAGGCATCTTCAGCTAATTTCTTTTCGGTTATATCTTCACCGGAGCTCAATGTGCCGATAATATTGCCGTCGCTGTCTTTTAATAACGTGTTATGCCAGGCTATTATTCTTTCCTCACCCTGTTTATTAACAATAGAATTTTCATAATACTCAACAGGTAGAATATCGCCTTTCATTATTTTATGAAAAACCGCTAATACACTTGTTTGCTGTTGAGGTGGAATAAAATTGCTGAACCAGTCTTTTCCGAGTAACTCTTCATAGCTATATCCCAGAATCGAACAGCCCATTTGGTTGATCAATTCAATATTCCCATCCCGGTTTATAAAAATGATGATCACCCCGGCAATATCAAGGTATTTTTGCAACTGATCACGCTCAGTTACAAGTTCTTGCTCCCTCTTTTTATGTACTTTATCCGCTGCTTCGAGTTCGAAAACTCGTTTGCGTAGTGTTTCCAATTCAACAACTTGGTCTTTTTCCGGTAATTTTTCATTACCCATTAATATACTCCGGAAGTGTTCTTCTGTTCAATTCCATCCAGGAAAGCGCCAGTGTGCCCTGAAGGTTAACTACTCATCTTTTATTAAAATCTTTACTCCCTGCCGGCATTACAATAACCAGGCTCAACATTTTTTCCATGCTTCGGCGGTTTATAAACATATTCTTATTGCATACAAAAGTTATAACAATTACTTATTCATATTTTAATCCAGTTAAGTCTCTCAAGTAAAAGATTTTCACGATTTTCGCATATATTCCAATTTTAAATGAAATAAAAAACCGGTACGAATTTTATATCCATACCGGTTTCTACATCAAAAATTTTAAATCGCAGTATTGGTCCGATAATTTTTTTGCGGTAAATTATTCTAGTGTCAATATATTACCTGAATAAAACCTGGGCAAATTCATATATATGCTGCCGCCACACCTGCCATTCATGCGAACCGGGCCCCGGGAACCAGATGTGTTTTATGCCTTGCTTTTCCAGGGCATTATGAAAAGTCTGCATGCCGGCAAAACCGCCGTCCAGGTCGCCGCAGCCGAACCAGAACAGGCGGTAGGTTTCATTGAATTTGGCTGCATCCTTGAATAGACCATTAAACGAGGTGTTGATATCGAACCGCCACAACCCGCCGCTGAATGCCCCGACTGATGCGAACAAATCCGGATTACTGAGGCCGATATTCAACGCCTGTCCTGCGCCCATCGACAAGCCGGCAATAGCCCGGTTGTTCCGGTCATTCAATGTGCGATAATTTGCATCGATCATCGGCACCAACTCTTTAACGACCAGATCGGCAAAAGCATTATCTTCACCCCGCGGCCGGTGCGGATTCTCCGCTCCCGCTTTTGCGGCATAGCCGTTATCCATAACGATCAGCATAGGCTTGGCTTTACCGGCGGCAATGAGATTATCCAGGATGACATTCACCTTGCCCTGCATGGTCCAACCCAGTTCGCTTTCACCGGCGCCATGTTGCAGGTATAATACCGGGTAGCGGGTTGTTAAATTCTTGTCATAATCAGGCGGTGTATAGATCAGGCATTTACGTAGCGCGCCCGTAGTTTTTGAAAAGTACCAGTGAAAACGCACCTCCCCGCGTGGCGTATTCTGCGCCCGGTAAAAATCCAGTCCCTCACCTGGCACTTCCAGGCCGCTGCACCATTTGCCCCAGCCAAAATAAGCCTGACTGGCGGGATCGGAGCAACGAAAGCCGTCGATACTCAACTCATAGTAATGAAAACCAGGGCGGCAGGGATTGGTAACGCCGCTCCACACGCCATCAGCGCCTTTGACCAGCACATATTCTTTAGCGCCCATCGCTGCGGAATCGCTCAAATTAATGACGCGCACATCCTTTGCATCCGGCGCTTGAATTTTAAAGGTTACCCGCCGCTCTGCATCGACTTGCGGCGCAGCCAGTAACTGGGCAAAGGTTTGCCCGGCTGCTGCCAGCAGCAACAAACACAGACTTAATAGAAAGGTTTTGCTTTTCATGGGAACTCCTGTTAACAAATGAATAGTAAATGAATTATTTACGCTCACTAAAAAATATCTAAGATATTGTTAATACTGAAAATATATTACAATCTACTCAAACGATTAAGTAAATCAACCTTATTATACAAATTTTTTTTCAATAAAACAGCTTTTTTTATTTGGACAGGTTGTTTCAGGTAATTATTAAAGTAGAGAAAGGTCTATCTGTAGAGACAGGTCTCAGACCTGTCTCTACAGATGAACCTGTTTCTAAAAATAGACCTGTCTCGACGTCAAAAAATAAAAAAAATGCGTTCACCTTAATCACGCCTGTGCAACAGGGTTCGCGCCATTCGGCCGGAATCTGATCGCACCGGATATTTACCCGTGCGCCCGATAAAACCGTACATGTGTCCGGCAATTCTATTTCACCAACGTCATCTTTTTCGTCTCGGTATAGCCTCTATCCGTGCTTAATTTGCACAGGTACACACCGCTGCTCACCGGTAGACCGGCGTCATCGCGGCCGTCCCAGCTAATATTATGCTCGCCGTTGCCGCGCCGCTCGTGCAGCAGGGTTTTCACAGTCCTGCCGGTAATATCAAAAATAGCAATTTCCACATTGGCCCATTCAGTTAGTTCAAAAGTTATAGTTGTTGCGGGATTGAAAGGATTGGGATAGTTGTTCTGCAATTGTACTGTTTTTGGAAAACCCACCGGGGTCGTGCCAGGTTCGGCTATTCCGGTAGACCTGCTGCCGAAATAGAGATAAGCCGCACCGTTGTAATAATCACCTATTTCCGTAACTTTTCCAAAATCATTATTTTGCTCTCTATAATAATACCTGCCAATCATCGGGGCGCCTACAATAAAATCACTACTACCATCTCCATTAACATCACCTGTCCTTGCAACACTATACCCTAATTTATTATCCTTTTCTCCATAAATTATTTCATCCGGAATACTATCCATAACTACGTTGCCATAATAAAGCAATAACTGACCTGATGAAGTTTCAGTACCATAGGCGCTTACCAGAACATCATCATAGCAATCATAATTCACATCCCCAACACCTGTCATACTGAATCCAAAGTGTGAATTTCCTCCATATTGTTCACCGGGCAAGGTCACATCAGCTATATTATCCATTTCGGTACCGCCTAAAAATAAAAAAACCGCAGGTAATCTGGCAGATCTTACCAGTAAATCCGCATAACCATCATTATTCACATCACCTGCCCCGGCAACCCGACTGCCAAATTGCTCCCATGGTGTTTGCCCGGTAAAAATAACATCCGCAACCGAATCAAATGTTCCACTTCCATAATAAAGATATGCCCGACCATACATGACAAACTCACCATAACCTTTTATATTATCAACATACCCATATTCTTTTGCCCCAATTAAAATATCATCAAATCCATCTCCATTCACATCTCCTACTCCGGCAATACTCTCATATCCATACTCGCTGTCTTTTCTTTCACCTGTTAAAATAAAATCAGCAATATTATCCTTATCTGGCCCACCATAAAACAGAACAACCTTGGTTCCAAAATCACTAAAAATACTGTTACCTACAAGAAAATCTGCATATCCATCACCATTAACATCTCCTGCTCCTGCAAGAGTGTAACCAAAACCATCCTGATAACGTTCACATTCACTATATTCACATTTATCACCTGTCATAATAATATCTGCACTAGAATCCATTTGTGCACCCCCGTAATACAAGTACACACGTCCGGTTTGATCATACTCCTCACTCCAGAGAGGCGCTCCAACCAATATATCATCAAATCCATCTCCATTTACGTCACCTGCTCCCGACACACTAAAACCAAATTTATTACCACTTTTGTCACCTGTTATAATAACATCAGCAACAGTATCCATACTTTGTCCACCATAATACAAGTATGCCCGGCCGGCATTACCGTTATATGCCCAAGCTCCTATCAGCACATCTTTATACCCGTCACCATTAACATCTCCGGCGCCTGTGACACAATAACCGAATTCATTTTTTACAGCTTCACCCTTGAGAATACAGTCTACTTGAGTATCAATTACTAAACTACCATAAAATATATCAACATGACCCCTACTATAATATGAAAAAGAACCGGTCAAAACATCTGCAAAACCGTCATTGTTCAAATCATGACTGTTTTCAGTACATCTTCCAAAACCCCTACCGATTGTAATTCCATAAAAAACGGCGTTGGGTACGTTATCAATGAAATTCCCACCCAAATAAAGATTAATTTCGTCTTTAAAACGATATCCGACTAATATATCAGCAAAACCATCATTGTTCACATCTCCTGCGCCAGCGACATTAGCGCCAAAATTATAATGCCCCGTTTCTCCAGAAAGGATAATATCAGCCGTTGTATCCATGGATGTCCCCCCATAATATAAATAAACTTGTCCATTATTCATATTATATCCACAAGCGCCAACCAGTATATCATCATACCCATCCTCATTTATATCACCAATTCCGGTAACACTCCCACCGTAAGAATCTTTTTCATGTTTTCCATTGAATATCACATCTGCAGAAGCATCCATATCAGGTCCGCCATAATATAAATATGCACGCCCTGTACTATTATTCATCAAATAAGCTCCAACCATTACATCAGCATACCCATCATTATTCACATCACCAACTCCATTAATAATTGTAGCGTAACCATCTTGGGTAGTATCCCCGGAGAGAACCAAGTCTACCGAACTGTCCATTGTAACGCTACCAAAATAGAAAAAAACATGCCCTGTTTCATTATCATACTCCATAGCCGCAACCATCACATCATCAAATCCATCACCATTTACATCCCCAGCTCCAGCGACCTGAGTACCAAAATATGGTTCTTCTTCTTGAGTTAATACCAAATCAGCAATGTTATCCAGGCTCGGCCCACCATAATAAATATAAACAAATCTAGCCCAATCAGTCGTTAATGCTATATCAGTCGTTATTACCATATCAGCAAAACCATCCTTATTCACATCCCCTGCTCCAGCGACACTAATACCAAATTGTCCTTCAGGTATTTCACCAGTCATAACGAGATCAGCAACAGTATCCATGACTGCACCACCATAATATAAATAGGCTCTGCCGAAATAATCATTGTAACTACATGCTCCAACAAGTACATCATTATATCCGTCGCCATTTACGTCCCCAACACAAGCCACACTACGTCCAAAGCTAGTATCCCCGGAAATATTCCTCTCGGTAAACTTTAAATCCCAGGTTCCCTCCCCCAAACCCTGTATCGAGTTCTGCCCATCATATTTGCCGGGTTTTTGTAAATAATCCCTGGCAATAGCGCCGTAACGGCTGTCATCGTCTACAAGCCGCTCTGTCTGGGCAATTAAATTTAAATGAATTAAAAGCAGACTGCTAATGAATGCAATAAATATCAAGGACTTGTTCATAAATCCTCCCCAAAAGAATGATTATGATATTATACTCAGGATTTAATCCCATCATTATAGAAATATAATAATTTATCCCGATTATGCAACATTATTTTAACAAAATTTGTGTATTTCTTTGTTTCCAAATAAAGGGCAATCTGGTAGAGACAGGTCTCAGACCTGTCTCTACAACCAGACCTGTCTCTACAGATAGACCTGTCTCTACTGCTATCGATCGCGCCGGATGTTTTTCCGGTTTAATTATTTTACCAGCGTCATCTTTTTTGTTTCGCTATAGCCTTTATCTGTGCTCAATTTGCACAGGTACACGCCGCTGCTGACCGGCACACCGGCATCATCGCGGCCGTCCCAGTTTATTATGTGCTCGCCGCTGCCGCGCCGCTCGTGCAGCAGGGTTCGCACCTTTCGACCGGTTACATCAAAAATAACAACTTCCACATTGGCCCGATCCGGCAATTCAAAAGTTATAGTTGTCGCAGGATTAAAGGGATTGGGATAGTTTTGCCATTGTACAAAAGAGTGCGCCATGGCTGTTTTTTTATTATCTACTTTGTTTTCAGCACTGACAAAAGTTATTACTCCACGTTGTGTACCCGCATAAAGAGTATGATTGGCGACAATGATTTGTCCATTATAAGACTGCGAATTATCATAAAAAAGGCTATCTCCGTTTTTCAGATCAAATCCCCATAATTCCATCTCCCTCCATGTTGTGATATAGACTACATTGTTGGCGATAGTCGGTGCATATAACCCCGATTGCGGGAATGTATGATTCCAGCGTAAAGAACCATCCGCTTTATTGAGCGTATATAGCTGCCCAAATCCATCAATGTTTTCCCATATTATAAAACAAACAAAACTATCGCAAACTGCAGCGCCACCAACTACCAGGTCTGGAAACTCGGCTCCGGCCACCTGGTATCCCCATTCGATTGCGCCGGTTTGTTTGTTCCTCGCCACCAGGGAATCTTGCGAGACTGAATAAACTCTAGTCTCATCGACCATTAATGTTGCATAACTACCAATATTATTATAGCGTTCCCATAGTAATGCACCGGTCATTTTATGAAAAGCTCTGATTCTGTTTTTACCACATAAATAGCAATAACTATCATCCACTGCCGGAGTTGCTGTACCTGTAAAAGGATAACTCCAGATCGTGGCACCATTATGGCCATTCAGGCAGAGCAAACTGTCCTTGACTATATATAATCGGTCTCCATCGGGAATGGGATTGCGTCCTAATAAGCTACCACAAGGTTTTGACCATAAAAGTTGCCCGGTCGTCCGGCTCAGGGCATACAACGCCAGGCCGTTTTGCCCCCCGACAAATACCATTGAATCGTTTTGCGCCGGGGAAAAATCAATATTTCCCGATATATCTGTAAAATTTTCTGCCCATAATGTATCCGTGGTCTCTGTATTCCAGGAGATAATAATAGCATGATCATAATTAATACTAACAACCAGGTTATGATCGTACCACGTAGGGAATTCGTGTGACTATATTTTCTACCGACATACTCTAAATCTTTACTAAGGGGCGGAAAAAGTACATCTTCCTCCGCAGCCCACGAAGTCCGTTCACGGCAGGCATTGACCATTGGCCATTGCTGTTGCCCATACACAGGAATCAATAAAAACATGATAACGAATAAACATCCCGCACATATAAATTGGCTCTTCATACGCCCTCCATTTAATATTTTACTGTTTTTTACCACACATTTTTGAAACTGGATCAGGCGTAATGCAATTCAGAGTCGATGCAATTACCCAGGTAGCTGTCAATTATAACGCCCAATATTTTGTATCTCTAAAACAAAAACAGGTAATACTAACATTTCATTTAATTGGAAATAAAATTAAAAACCCGAACACGGCCCATATAAACAATCCGGGATTAAATCAAAAAATTTGGACTTGTATTGTAGGTATACGCCGCTCGTGCAGCAGGGCGCGCACCTTATTGCTAAATATATTACAATCACAATCTGTTAAATTGGGAAGGCGGATTCTTGAATATTTTATTAATAGCACATTTTTTTCTTGTATATTGCTGTGAAATTATTTTAATTATATCATTAATCAAAATCTGATATGGGGTTTTCCCGGGCTGGGTTGTATTATATGAAATTAATATTATTCGCGTAGAGACAGGTCTCAGACCTGTCTCTACCAAAACAGACCTGTCTCTACAAAACAAAACAACACAAAAAAAAAAAAATGTTTACCCAAAATGGGGAATTAATCCAATGACATTATACCGCAACAAATACCGTATTGAATCAACTAGGTTGAAAAATTGGGATTATTCCTCCCCGGGATATTATTTTTTTACCGTATGCTCCAAAAACAGGATCAATATATTTGGGGAAATAATAAACAACCAATTATCAATCAATGCTGCCGGTAAAATTGTGTGGGATTGCTGGTACGATCTGCCAAACCATTATCCCAATCTGGTATTGGATGAATTTATCGTTATGCCAAATCATATTCATGGCATAATCTGTATTATTGATAATGACCATCCCAATAATATTGGGGTTGGGGATAAATTTGTAGAGACAGGTCTCAGACCTGTCTCTACGATTGATGGACCTGTCTCTACGATTGATGGACCTGTCTCTACAGATAGACCTGTCTCTACAACAAATACAAACAAAAAAAACACAACCCACGGATTATCTGAATTTATTCGGGCATTAAAATCATTTTCGGCGCGGCGCATAAATAAATTGGATCCGGGGTGCGCCAATTCAATCTGGCAAACACGATTTCATGATCATATTATTCGCAATCATGATGAATTGTGCAGAATCCGGGAATATATCAAAAACAATCCTGTTAATTGGCATAAAGATGATTTGAATGAAACAGGATAGGTGTAGAGACAGGTCTCAGACCTGTCTCTACGATTGATAGACCTGTCTCTACGATTGATGGACCTGTCTCTACACCCCCCTCCGCATCTGCCTGGCCAGCGTTTTAGCACGTTTACCCACCTGCCGCGCCCATTTGCTGTCCAGCATCTCCCGGGCGGCTGCGGCATAATCCCGCACCTCCAGCGCCGCCAGCATTTTCTTAAATCCCAAAAACCGGGGTAGTCCCAGGTTGAACACCATCTCCACCAGCGTCTCCCGGCGCAGGTCGGATAGCTCGTCAAAATACGGCAATTCGCTGCGCACCGCCTGCTCCGCTGCTTCCACATCATGCTGCAAGATCAGCTCTATCGCCTCATCGCGCAGCTCGCCGGTTTCCAGATTATGCCCATAGCCAATAGTCAATATCCCCTCACCATCGCGGTACATGCGGTTATTCTTGCCCTCGTGCTTTTTTATAGAACAAAACAGCCTATCATAATTCATAATTTTTCTCCAAAAGCAATTAAAAAAAATGGAACCCCGTACAAATCCCCTCGTTCAATTTAATAGAGTTACATTTATGCCCTCCTCCGGAAAGGCCGCCCGAATTGAAGGTTGTTCAGGCGGTCTTTTCTTTTAGTGCCGACCGTAATAGATATCTTCCAGCGTCGTCGCAGCATAGCCGGTTTGTTTCGACATATCCAGGCAGGCCTGCTTGACATAATCGCGAATCCCCGCATTCCACAATTTCTTCGCCCGGTCATATATCGTGCGCCGCAGCGTTTCGTGACGTTTGTTGGTGCTTTCCCGTTTCGGCATTTCTACCTCCCTTCCCCAATCCATGATGTGTTCAGCCATTCTCGCCCGGAACGCGGCGAAAAGGTATTCAACAGCGCGTCCAACCGATCCGGCGACCGCCCCAACCTGGCTATGATATTCTCCTTTGCCTCGATGATGATCTTACCGCTGGACTGGACGGTATACTGCGGCTCGGTCAGTTCCTGCGTCAAAGTATCATCCGGCGGCAGGGCCAGGTCGCCATGCAGGGAAGGGTCCAGGGCGTCCCGCAGAGCCCAGTGCAGCCAGGCGCGCATGTTAGCAAAGCTGCGTTCCCCGGTTACATCGCTCAATCCTTCCGCGCTTTCCGAGCCTTTCACACCGGCCACGTTCAACTCTTGTTCCACCAGCCGCGCATAGATGCCCGCGCCCTCGCCGATGGTGTCGATAAACGCGCAGTCCTCTTCCACGCGCAGTTCGTTGCGGATCATTCCGGCTAACTGCATGTGACCCGCCTTGCTGTATGTTTCCAGCCGCTCGATGATTTGTCCGTACCGCCACACCAGGCAGGAACTGTCCCTGCCCATCCCGGCGACGTCCACCCCCAGTTTTAGAAAGCCGATACGCTTTTTATGGGTGCGCCAGGCCTCCCAGCGCTGCTGCGCCGCTTCCACCCAGGCCAGCGGAATGAGTTGGCCTTCGGCCTCACGCGGAAACTCGCCCAATACTTTGACGCGAAACAGGTCGTTGGGCCGGCGCCATAATCCATCAAAGCAAAAATCACATAAACCCGGGTCGCAATCCGGCGCTTTGATGATGCGGCACCACTTGTCCACTTTTTCCGCCACCCAGGTGTAATCCACCTGACCGGGGATCAGCGTACGTTTGGCCCGCACATTCACCGCATCCAGACTGCTGAGCCGAAACCTGGTATACGCGGGACTTTTAGCGCTCTGGAACGCTTCCCCGGCGGTGCGCACCGGGTTGAATATCAACAGCAGCCGCGAGTTGCCGGTGAGCAGTCCCTCTATTGCCTCAAAAGTCTCCTGCGCCAGGCCGCTGGCCTCGGTAACCACCACCATAATGTTGGGACTGTGATAGCCGGTCCACGCTTCCACCGCTTTATCCCCGGCCTTGAAGCCTTCCAGGAACCAGTCCGGCTCGCCGGGGAATTTGATGCGTGTAGAGGTAAGCTGTCCACCCAGCGGCAGCCGCGCGTTTTTGTGCAGCCGGGCGATTTCTGTCATCATAATGGACAGCACCTGCCGCCGCGTCGGCGCGGTATTGATGACTTTGGCGGGATAGTGGAGGTACAAAAAGCACAACGACGCCACCGCCGCGGTGAAATCCTTGCCCCTGGCGTGCCCGGAACGCACCGAAACCCGCCGGTTTTCCTGCACCGCGCGGATGATACGGCGCTGCTGCCGGTCCAGCCGTATTCCCAAAATGTCGCGGATAAACCGGTTCCAGTCACTGCTGTAAGAGGCAAACAGTTCCTTATCCTGCTCTGTGATCTGCATAAACTCCCTTCACCAGTTCGGAAAATGTGACTTGTACTCCGCTTTCTACTTTTTTAGCGGCGTTGATTCCCAGTATTTCACAACGCTTGTCGATGCACCACTGCACGCCCTGTAAATAACGGGGATTCCCGGCGGCCTGCCGCTCTCTGCGTTGTTCACAATCCTCGCTATCCGCCAACGACGTATTCGCTTCTCGTTCTTCCCCGCCTAGCGATTGTTTCCACGAGGCCCAGTATTCCGTCTCCAGTTGTTCAATTTTTGCCAGTTCCCGCTTCCTGGCTTCGTCAAAATCCATTAATGCGGATTTCTGCCAGGCGTCGCGCAGTTCACCCAGGTACCTGCCGATAGTCGTGCGACTGACGCCGAGGGTGGCGGCCATGTCCGTCTGGGTGCGGTTTTCGTACAGGTACAGTTCGGCGATGCGCTTGAGCAGCCGGGCTTTGTTGAGAGTTTGTTTATCCGGTGTCATTGGTTCTTCCCTTTCCTTCCTGTTTAAGCCTCTATTCCACAGGCAATTTCCCGCACGATCCGGTCGCTTTCCAAGTAATCGTCGATAAATCGCTTTTTGGCCCGCTCGAACAGGGGCACGGTCAGCGGCGGTACCCAGCACCAGCGGTTGTCGCTTTCTCCCGGCCGCTCGTCCATTTCCGCCGGACGATAGACGCATTGCGGCTGGTCTTTGATGATTTGTATAAAGGTGCGATAGGTGCAAACGCGCCGATCCATTCTTTCGAGGCGGAAATATAATCCGCCGTTATTTTGTCTGATGATTTTCATGGTCTTCCCCATATTTATATTATTATGTTTCACGTTAGTTATTTTCTATGCTCTGTTCCTGCCCGCATTTTAGCAAAAAGCGCCTGCTGCCGGGACTCATTTCCGTATAGTTCTGGTATAACGCCGGATGTTCAGTTCTGAATTTGTTGATGTCGAATTTCATTCCATCCCGGTTCTGTTTCCAGGTTGCCAATGTTGTGTCCCCGGCGGCCAGGACTGTTGCGTCTTTGAGCAGCAGTTTGATTTGCAGTTCCAGTTCTTTTTTGGTATCGGATAGGTCGGCAAGCCGGGCGGTGACATCGACCAGTTTGTCGATGGTTTGCAGGGCTGTTGCGTCTGCCTGGATGATTTTGTCGGCGTCTGCTTTGGGCCACAGTTGTTTTAAATCGTTTTCGTTGACCGGCTGCGGCGGCTGATGTTTGCCGATGTTGTTGTGCCAAAAGTCCAGCAGCCTTTCGGTCATTTGCCGGATAAATGCGGTGTTGTATTCGACGGCAATGTCGTGCAGATCATAGCCGTCCACGAGTATGGCGACTCGTCCCCAGCGATGCCCGGTAACGTTGAGATAGTGCATGATCTGGCAATGGGTGTCCGGCGGCAATCCGCTTTCCTGCCATTGTTTATAAACGTACCCGGAGGTGGTTTTGACTTCCAGCACGCCGGGCCCTCGCTTGTCATTGGCAACGATGAGCCGGTCGATGTTGCCGAACAGGCATTTGTAACGGGGATGAAAGCGGATTTTGTGATCACGACGGATGCGGGCGCCATGGTGCAGCGCCCACCAGTTGGCGACGGTGTCTTCCAACAGTCGTCCCGCCTGCATACGCCGGTTATCCGCAGCAGGCTGCTTTTCCCCGGTTTTTTCCAGGTAAACATCCAGCGCGGTACGATATGGCGATAATCCCAATACGGCGGCGACATCCGAGCCGCCCAGTCCGCCGCGCCGCAGGGCGAGCCATTGTTCCCTGCCCAGGTTGTGTGTGTTGATGTAATTCATAAATACCCCTCTCTTATGATGATTATTATCCCCGTTTCCCCGTTGTCAAGATTTATGTTGACTGGTGTGGAGAATTTTTATATCTTGCAGTGTGGTGATTTTCGTTGCCTTCGGTGTTCCGGTTAGCGATTACTCACGTTATTAATGCAAGGGTTAGGGTTGTGGGATTTTATTCATCATAGTTAATTATAGTTGTTATTTGTTTTGATTTGTTATAAAACAAATATAAACTAATTTCTGACAAAGTCAAGAAGAATTTTTATTTGTTGATAAAAATTAATAGTTGTTTTTATATGTTTATTTTTGTATATTAGGATTATGAAAACTACCATAGCTATTGAAATCCAAAAGATCCTCGATGAAGATCTGCTCAGCATCGAGGAACTGGCCGCTAAAACCGGTCTCACTACGCCGGGGCTGAAGAAAATTCTCTCCGGCCAATCGACGAATGTGCAACGTTCCACGCTCCGTAAAATTGCCGAGGGCACAGGCCGCAGTGTGCGTATCGAGGGCGAAAACATCATTTTTTCCCGCGAGTTACCATCTACCGATAACGTGCCGCCTCTCGATGGTTATAAAACCACCAGAATGCCGAGCGAGAATTATATCCGCGAGGTGCCGCATTACGAGGTGAAAGCGGGGGCAGGTTTGGGGCAGGCATCATATTCCGAGAATATTGTCAGTTATACGAAAATCTTTCCGGGAGTGCATCCTTCGGTGCGGTTTACGGTGCGCGCCCGCGGTGATAGTATGCAGCTTGCCGGCATTAACGATGGCGATCTGCTGTTCGTCGCGCCGGTCTCCGATGCCCACACGCTCAAGAACGGTGCCATTGTAATTGCCACCGATGATAACGGCGATATCCTGGTGAAAATCTTTCAGCGCGAAGGCGACAAGGTCATGTTGTTTTCCGCCTCGCCCAAGTACCGCCCCATTATCAAAAGCGCCGAAGAGGTTCGCATCATCGGCCAGGTCATTCACAGTAGCCATTTGAATACGTTTGCGGTATAAGCAAAATAATCTCGTAGAGGCGTCCCGGTGGGACGCCCATATCTTTGTAGGTCGGGCCTGTGGCCCGACAAAAAAGTTCCGAAAGATAGAGTGGGATTCTATCCCACCATTTTTGCATTTTTTTTCAAGTCTCAGACTTGGAACCCCTTAGCCCAGCTTCACCGGGTTGCTGGAACCCCTCCATCCCAAAATCCAGCAGAGCCCCCCTCCCTCCCCAACTCCAGTTTGGGAGGGACATTGTGATAGAAACTCTGTTTCAATAAAATTGAAAACCTTCAATTATATTTAAAAAGGTAGGCGCTGCAAAACTAAAACTATTCAAATCAGGAGGGTGCAACATGAAATCTAAAGTAATCTTACTTTTTCTGCTCTGCCTAGTTGCCGGACAGACATTCCTGTTCTGTCAGGTTAATAATGATACCACCTACAAAACACTCAAAAACGACTATTATGAAAAAGAAAAGATGATTGGTTTAAATGAAAATTCTTTGGATAGACTTTATCGTTACAAGGTAAACATAAATGCTTATAAACAATTTAAAAAGATCGGGGTTGATTTATATGGATTATCTTATCAATTAGCTGGAGCATTCAATTTTCAGGAAAATTCACTATTTTCCGATTTGGTTATTGTTGGAAGTGTGATTAAAGTTGAATATGATACAACAAAATTTGATTGGCAAAAAAAAACTTTTCCAGCTTTTTTCAAAACAACATTTACAATTCAAGTAAATGAAGTTTTGCTTGGGAATGATTTGTATCCAAATCAACCTGAGCAAGTGTTACTAAAAAGAGAAGGTGGGTTTAATGTAGGCAGCAGTCTTGAAACTGTACATTTTGTGATTGGGGAAAAATATATTTTCTTTCTGACAAGAAAACCGTTAGAAAATATAAAGGAGCTTTTACACAGTTCAGATCCTGATGTTAAAAAGTATTTAGAATCAGAAGCTCATACTTATCCAGGCGATGATGTGCTCGATAATAAATTTATATTCGTAGAAGTTGTCTATTCCACACTGTCCATAAAATCGGGTATAGTGTATGACAGGTTCGGAAAGTTAAAACCTGATTTGAATTCGATTAAAAAGACTATTCGTAAAATTGACACAATCAACGACAGGGCTAATTTCTATAACCGAGATTATAAAATTAAAAAAAGAAACAAAATCCTTAAAATTTTCTAGTACTCAGATCGGGCAGGATATTCCTCCCTCCCAAACTCCGGTTTGGAGGAACATTGGGCTTAACTTTGTTTCAATATAATTGAGAGCAGAAAATGAATTCACCTAACCAAAGGATAAATTATTACAAAATGCCCTGTTACTCAGTTAATATTCGCATCCCGGATTGCAATACAATACATTATAATGTAATTTACAGCGACAAATTACATTATAAAACTCTATATTATACTTTAGAGCTTTAAAGTATAATATGGAATTTAATATTTAACATTCGATTGAAAATCAATGCCGATAATGCAAAAAACAGTTGACATTTACTTTCAAATCATGTATTATTATATGTCAAATAATTTTCAAGTATAAATTTTTTAAATATTTATTTTTAATGGATTTAAATTAATACAATGTCAAATAATTAAAAAGTGTTTGTCAAATAATGCAAAAAAATTTTTCTCATTATGACTTGACTCTGGTCCAACCGGAATTCAATTCCCATCTGACAGATTTAATCATAGAGTTGGATCATCTCCGTAAAAAAACACTGTCTGGCTCTACGCCACCGCATACTTTTTTTCAAATTAAAAGCCTGTTCCACATGCTGGAGAGTATCGGTTCGGCGCGTATCGAAGGTAATCGCACGACTATCGCTGAATTAGTGGAATCGAAAATAGAAAACAATATCCCTGCCGGGAAACACGAGCAGATCGCTGAAATTGTCAACATGGAACATGCGCTTGCCTTCATTGACGAAAATATTGAAAGCACCTCAATCAATCGTTTGCTTGTAAGTGAATTGCATAAACTGGTTGTTAACAATCTTAAACAGGAAGGCAGCACCACTCCGGGCGATTATCGTATTACTCCTGTTCGTATAACCGGAGCGTCCCATATCCCGCCGGATATTGTTGCACCTTATATGGATGAATTATTTCGATTCATAAATGCCGATGACAGCCCAAAATATGATTTATTAAAAACAGCCCTTGCCCATCACCGTTTTGCCTGGATACATCCCTTTGACAACGGCAATGGCCGGACTGTTCGCTTGCTTACTTATGCCATGATGGTTAAACAGGGATTCCGTGTTAACCAGGCTCGAATCATTAATCCAACTGCTGTTTTTTGTTCTGATCGTAATAAATATTATTACTTGCTATCCAAGGCTGATACCGGGGCCGCAAAAGATCTGTTGGCCTGGTGTGAATATGTGTTGGAAGGCATTAAAAATGAAATTATAAAAATTGATAAACTGCTGGATTACTCTTTTTTATCAGAAGAAATACTTGTTCCGGCAATAAACTTTAGCCTTGAACGAAAACAAATAACACCGATTGAAGCCAAAATTCTGAAAATGGCGGTGACAAAACAAATATTTAAAGCGGCAGATATTGAGCAAATTATTCCGGAAAAACATCCCTCAATTATTTCCCGGACTATCAAAAAGTTGAAGGAACAAAAATTAATAATGGCAGATGCAAAAAGTCCGCGTCTGTACATGTTGCAATTTACCAATAATTATCTTTTAAGGGGTATTATGGCTATGCTCGATAAGCAGGGATTTTTACCGATTAAAGATTAGCTAGATAAAATTGGAATTCTCCTTAATCATTGTTCTTCATTGGAGCCGATCTTTTTGTAGGGTCGGTTATTTAAAGGAGCAATCACATGAAAAAGTTACTCTTTTTGATTTTGTTCTGCACGGTTTCCCAATCCCCCGCTGCCGAAATAATCGGCCGAGTATTAGAGTATGATTCATTAGAACCACTTATAGGTGTGGGAATAGATCTGGATTCAGTACGTTATATAACATCATCGAATATAGAGGGTTATTTCTCAATCAATAATCTACCGACAGGAATACATATTATTACAATAAGAATGATAGGTTACAACGTCCTTTGCGATACAATAAAAATCAAATCCGATACCACGATCTTTAATAAGGATTATATTATAAGAGAGTACGGAGTCGATCTCGAAGAGTTCCCGGAATGCGAACAGTACCATCAGCAACTGCAGGAAATTGCCAAATATCAGGATATTTTTGAAATTAAAATAAAAAAGAAAATAAAAAGAAATGCTTTACTTTTACAACTTGAATTAAAAAACAAAACCAGTTTACCCTTGTATATTTCCGAATCAGTAGAACTTTGGTTCAATTTCTTTGTTGTTGTTTATAACAGCAAAGGAGAAAATATGTATTGTCATTATTGTATTTCAGGTAATGATAGCTCTTTTAACCAACCATATCCAGATAGCTCTACCCTGATTATCATCCCTCCTTATTCAATTGTTAAATACCCTAAAATCGCAACATTCCCTTACGAGTTTACGGATTATCCTAAAGATACTTATACAATAAAAGTTAAATATTATAATGAACGTCTTGAATACCTGTATCTGTTGTATCCAGGTCAAGTTTCAAGAGAAAATTTAAACGAAAGTAAAAAAGTTCTGAGTTTTTTATTGAGAGGTGAATACTGGTCAACCAACTCGGTTACTTTTAACAATACCAAGCGGGTCAATGCTTTTCTTAAATGGAAGAAAAAACAAGAAATGAAAACAAAACTGAATGAAAAAGAGCATTCAGAACCTCCCCAATTTTAATAGTCAGGTTAGGCCGGTAAACCGGTAAAAAAAGAGGACTTAAGATGGCCCTGGATTTCATAATCCAGGGCCCAAAATTAGAAACGGGATTCTATCCCGTTGTTGCAATTCACCCGCCTCCCATAGAGGTTAGCTCCCAAATTCTACAACTCCGGATTGGATTGTAGAAGGATTAAAATAAAATATTACTAACCAGAGGAAACCATGCCCGCTCTCATGCAAATCATATCCTTGTTACTACAAATAGCCGTCATCGGCGTCATTGCGTTTGTGGTAATCAAAATTTCCCAATTATCCCGCGCTATTGAAACAACGGAGCAAAACACCTTAAAAGCCCTGCGTGAGGAATTATACCAGTCCCGTGAAGAGACCAACAAAGGCGCCCACCGTTTGCGGGAAGAGTTCATGAACTCGCAAAACCAGGTCACCAAAACCCTGGTAAGCACCGTCACCCAGATCGGTATAAGCCAGAAATCCTCGCTGGATTCCATTGCCCAGGAAACCAAACATCTTACGGCGACTAATGAAGCCAGGCTGGACAAGCTTCGTGAAACCATGGACGCCAAACTCAAACAATTGCAGGACAGCAACGAAGCCAGACTGGAAGAAATGCGCAAAACCGTGGATGAAAAATTACACACCACCCTGGAAAAACGCCTCGGCGAAAGCTTTAAACTGGTCAGTCAGCAGCTTGAGGCGGTGCAAAGCGGCCTCGGTGAAATGCGCAACCTGGCTTCCGGAGTCGGTGATTTGAAAAAAGTGCTGACCAACGTCAAAACCCGCGGCACCTTTGGCGAAATCCAGTTGGGCGCTATCCTGGAAGAAATCCTGTCGCCCGATCAATATGCACAGAACGTCAAGACCAAAGAGGGCTCACGCGAAGTGGTGGAATATGCGGTCAAGCTGCCCGGCCCTTCGCTGGACAAGGATGAATGTGTGTACCTGCCCATCGACGCCAAATTCCCCCAGGAAAACTATCAACGGCTTGTCGATGCACTGGATGCGGGCAATATCGACGAAATCAAACTCTTTCAAACCGCGCTGGTGCGCAATGTCAAAACCGGCGCCAACGATATACAGGAAAAGTATCTCAATCCCCCGCACACCACCGATTTCGGCATTATGTTCCTGCCTACGGAAGGACTGTATGCCGAAGTTCTGAAAAGTCCGGGACTCGTAGACGAATTATTGCGGGTATACCATGTGGTTGTCGCCGGGCCCACTACCCTGGCGGCCATTCTCAGCAGTTTGCGGATGGGATTCAAAACCCTGGCCATCGAGAAAAGATCGAGCGAGGTATGGAAAATCCTCGGCGCGGTTAAAACCGAATTCGGCAAGTATGGCCTGGTTCTGGAAAAATTAAAAAGCCAACTGGCTACCGCCTCACGCACTGTTGACGAAACCGGCAAAAGAACCCGCGCTATGGAAAAGAAATTGTCTGATGTCGAAAAACTCCCGGAAGCGGAATCAAGTAGTTTGCTGCAATTAACTGAGCAAATAGTTGTTGATGATGAGGAAGATGAGGAATTGCTTTCCTGATTGGAATTTGCAAAACAGGTTCCTATACCTGGCTACCTGGTTCCAAGCCTCTGGCTTGGAACAACTTAACCCGGCTCCGCCGGAAAGCCCTCTCTCCCAGCCTTTATTATGAGTTGGAAAATGACATTTGAATGCCAAAAATAACAAAAAACACGTCCACCTGGTCCATGCCGTCCACTTGACCCCTTTTACCGAATTTCTACCCTGGCTCACGAATTCCAGCGCTCTCAAAAATGTATCCCCCCTCACAACAAAAATTTCACCACTGCCGCATACTGCTGCGGCACCTCAAACCGGTACTGCCTGATCCAGTCCGTCCACAAAATATTGACCCATACTTTGGAAGTATGGAGCTTGTTGATCTGAATGAAGGTTTTTTCCGCTTCCTTGATCAGTTTAAAATCCGTTATCACCACTTCCACCGGGTCTTTTTCGCCGCGCAAATCCAGGATCAGTTCCAACTGCCGTTTACCGGAATTAAAATCCAGTTTTTCCACCTTGCCAAACCGCTCGATCTGGCTGTTTAAAAGCTGTTTCAGGCCGATGGAAATACTGTTATCTAAAATTCTCATTCTTTTCCCTCACCATTCAATAAATTAACCACCCTTTCCATTATTAACCCAACGCCACGTCCAGCATCATCATTACCGCAAAACCGAGCATTGCGCCGATGGTGGAAATATCCGTTTCCTTGTCCTGCTGGGATTCCGGGATCAGTTCTTCAACCACTACATAGATCATAGCGCCGGCGGCAAAGGACAATGCATACGGCAAAATCGGCCGCATTAAAATCACCGCCCCGGCGCCAATCACCCCGGCAATCGGTTCCACAATGCCGGACATCTGTCCATACCAGAAACTCTTGAAACGCGACAAGCCTTCACGGCGCAGCGGCACAGACACAGCCGCGCCTTCCGGGAAATTCTGAATCCCTATGCCGATCGCCAGCGCCGCCGCTCCGGCCAACGATGCTTCCGGCAGCCCCGCGCTCACCGCGCCGAATGCTACGCCCACCGCCAGGCCCTCCGGAAAGTTGTGCAGGGTTATCGCCAGCACCAGTAATATGCTGCGCTGCCAGTGTGTTTTTATACCTTCGGCATCTTTGGTTTGCAGACCTAAATGCAAATGCGGTAAGGTCTTGTCGATGCCCCACAGAAAAGCGCCACCCAGCAAAAAGCCAATCACCGCCGGAACCCAGGCCGGCGCCCCGCCGTACTCTGCTTCCGCCATTTCTATTGCCGGCGCCAGCAGGGACCAAAAACTGGCGGCGATCATTACACCGGCCGCAAAACCCAGCATCCCGTCCAGCACCCGGCGATTGATGCTTTTGAAAAAGAACACAACTCCCGATCCCGCTGCTGTCATGAACCAGGTGAACAGGGTTGCCAACAGGGCTTGCATAATAGGTTGTAAACTTGTAAACCATTCGATCATATTTAATTCTCACCAGCAATTGTCACGATAAATACCCAAGTTAATTTAAAATAATAACGGAATTTTATGCAAAATATTCCTGAATAATAATACAATTTGTCATTTTTTATTTCATGGACTCAACACAGGAAAGCGTGTCGGGTTGGAAATGTATAGCCGGGTAACCTGGTCCATCTTGTCCAAGCCGACCACAACAAATTATAACTTTATTCTCATTAACCAGGCCGTAATTTATATCAATAACCACATGTTAATAACTGAAAGCTGATAACTGATAACTCCCAACTCAATTCTTCATCCTGCGAATCAACGCCTCCATATAACGCGATTTCATCTGCTCGCTCGCCATTGCCTGTTTGAGCGGCGGTAATTTCAATATCACCCCCAGTATGGCAGCCATAGCCCGATGACTGAATAACGCCTGGTTGTCAAAGATCAAATTTTGCAGCTTGCCGCGTTCAATGGCCATCATCACTGCCTTGTGGGCACCGTTCAACGGGGTTATCACCCGTTTGGGGCGGGACTGTAAATGCAATGCTTTCTTACTACATACCCTCACGCACACGCCGCATCCAAGACAAATTTCCTCATTCAGCCGCGCGGTTTTCCGGTTCGGCTGTCGCGCATAATTCGCCGAAACCAGCGTCATGGCCTCCACCGGGCAAGCGCTCACGCACTTGCCGCAGCCGTTGCATTTCTCCGCATCAATTTCCGGCAAAAAATTGGTGGTGTGGATCGGATTCATCACCGCAAAACGCCGCGCCGCGATCATGGCCTCGCAGCAGCAACCGCAGCAGTTGCAGATAAAATTCACGCTCTGGCGCACATTTTCACCAAACTGCACCAGGTTATGGTCATAAGCCTGTTGCAATAAATCCAATCCCTCGGCAACATCTACCTGTCGGGCATAGCCATGTTTGACCAGCGAAGACGCAGAACCGTTAAAAGTCATACATATATCCATCGGCGCATCGCAAGCCTCGCCAACATGCGACATTTTATGCCGGCAATAGCACATACCGATACCGATATGCGTGGCGGTTTTGATCACCTCCGATGCGCGTTCATAATCCAGCACGTGCAGCGCATTTTCATCGGTAAGCGCTGGTTCATGCACAAAGGCGCGGCCCAGTTGGGTTTCACCATTGGCAAACAGATCGCGGATAAAGTCTTCTTCCACATTGAGGTATTGATAGTACAATTCTGCCAGCGCCTTTTGATCGACATCATTGCGCAGCCGCATCATCGAAAATTCAAAGAATCCGGCCATCGGCGGCGGCAACACATATATCAATTCGCCATTCTGTTCCGTATCCAGTAAAACAGCGCGCCCGGCCAGTTCATCGAGGTTCTTTTGTGCCTCCGTTAAAGAAATTTTCCAAACCTGCGCAGCTTTGGCCGCGGTAAAAGGCTTGATCGGCAGCAAAGCCACCAATCCCGCTTCTTTTTCACTAACCAAAATTTTTAAAATTTTACATAAAAGTTCGGAAGGCGGAGCGCCTTGCGGAAAGCGGTTCAACCGGGTTACCAGTTGGGAATAACCGTTCTTTAGGGTATGATGCGCCATAATTGAGTTTCCGGTAATGTGATAATTACATTTTTTTAATTATACCGTAAAATTCTCAATTAGTCAAGTCTAAAACGCAAAAACGGGGCTGTATCAAAACTCCAATTTGAGAAAAGTCATTTAATTTGCCAAGCGCTCAAACCATACTTGTCATTTCGAGCGAAGCGAGAAATCTTGTTTTTACAATATGTTAAGCATGAAAGATTCCTCGTCGCTTCGCTCCTCGGAATGACATGAATGGTATTTATTACTCAAACTTGTAACCTGGGTCACTTGCCCATTCTATATCTTTTGAAACAGCACAGACTTCTAAATTTTATCTCACCAGCGTCACCCGTTGCATAAAGCGCTGACCGCCTGCCTTGAACTGTACAAAATAGATGCCGCTCGCCAGGCGTTCTCCGTTATCACTATAACCATCCCAGGCCGCCTGGTAGGTCCCAGCCGGCTGCTGAATGTCATTGACCAGCGTCCGCACCTGTCGGCCCAGCAAATCAAAGACTGCCAAATCAACTTCGGAATCCTTTGCCAGCAGGTATTTTATAGTCGTGCCGGGATTGAAGGGATTAGGATACGCCGGTTCAAGGGTAAATGCCGCCGGTAAACTTGCCTCTAGAGACACAGCAACCGCCTGATGCCATTCCACTGTGCCGTCTTTATGCACATTAGCCAGCCGGTAGTACAACTCGCCCTGCACGCCTGGATCATCCAAATAGGAATAACGGGTTTGCACAGCAACAGTTCCCTGGCCCTGCAAGCGCTTGTCGGTATTATAATTGGCAATTTCCTGCCAGGTATCCTGTCCGCTCAATTTACGTTGCAAAAGGAAACCCAGGTTATCCGTTTCCGTTTCTGTGATCCAGTCCAGTTTTACCTGGCTGCCCAGCGCCGTTGCCGTAAAGGCGCTCAGTTCCACAGGCAGGGGATTATCGAGGACGGTAAGTTTGGGAACATGTTGATAACCATCAAGATTTAGCCCGGTATTATAACGTATGCTAAAAAAATAAACCGTATCCAATTGTGCATTGTTGGTCGGTTGCAGGCAGAACTCTACTTCCATTCCTGTACTGGCGGTAATTGCATAAACATTCTGATCATTTAATTCATTACAAAAGCCCCAATTGTGGGGGTAGCCGGGAGTATCGGTTAACCGGTTCTGCGCCACATCATGCTGGGCATAGTTATCGGTACTGCAAAGTATAAAATGATTGGTTGCGCCGTCGGTGGTTATTTTTTTCCAGGTCTCATTTATCGAATCGGTTTCCGTTCCATAAAACAAGGACAGGGTCTGATTACCGGCTTCTGAATCCCTGATTAATTCCATTCTTAATCGTATATTCGTGTTTTTTATGGCGGTTGTAGTCGTATTTTCATTAGCCTTCCAGGTTGCGGTCGCCTCGCTGCCATCATCATTGCGCCAGCGGTAATGCCCCTGGTAAGTATAACTAAAAACCTGGCCGGCCAGGACACCCACAATAAGTGTGATAAATAATAGATTTTTCATACTTGCCTCCTTTTCAGGATTCCACAATAAATATAATATCCAAATAAAGCTGTCAGACACATATACACCAATACATCGCCATATCGGGTGTAGAAGGTGAGTTTATAACGCGGCTGGATCGTGCCGTAAATACATTGCGGTTCGCGGGATTGCCGCCTGTGCACTACTTTACCTGAAGCATCAATAAATCCCGCAAAACCACCATTGCTGCTCACAGCAATATCACGCCGGTTTTCTATGGCGCGCAATACGGTATAGTCGAAATGAAAACGCGGTATATTGCGATCCAAAAACCAGGCGTCATTGCTCATAGCAAGCAAAAAGGTGGCGCCTTGGCCGCACACATCCCGCGCCGGTTCGCCGGTCAGAGTTTCATTACAGATGATCACCCCGGCCTGCCCGAATGCCGTGCGCAGCAGACTGCGGCGTTTGCCGGCCAGCAGGTTCTTTTGCAAACCCATGCGATATACCGGCATACGCAGTTTACTTAAAATACTCCAGTCCAGCAAGGGCTTTTCAACGAACGATAGCATTTGCACTTTGTGGGTTATCCCGGTAACCCGTCCGTCCGGTTCAATATAATAGGCCGAATTATACACATTTTCCGCATTATCCGTCGCCGCCGTTAACATGCCGAGTACATGCCGGGCGCCGCCGGGCGCCGAAATCTGCAACGCTGCATTTAACAGATCGTCATCCGGCCGAAACGTCCATGGAATTGCCGTTTCCGACCACAAGATCAAATCCGGTTTCATCGCCGCTGCCTGCCGGTTCAGCGAAATAAATATATTTGCCAGTGAATCGGCCGTAGCATCATTCCAGCGCGCTTCTGCGACAATATTCTCCTGCAGAATACATACCTTAACCGGTGTTCCGGCGGGACGATCATGCCACATTTTCATACAAATAACGCCGTAACCGGTTAATAATGCAAAAATGATGCCCCCGGTAACTACATACCATGCCTTCTTGCGCAATAAAGCAATAAAAATCAAATAATTAAATGCCACAATAATAAAACTGATCCCGGCGCCGCCGGTTACTGCCGCCGGTTGTAGCAGCGCCGGAATGGGACATTGACTATACACCGGGTATAATAAGGTACAGGGAATTCCTGTAAATACCAGGCAATGCAGCCATTCCAACCCAATCCATAGTCCGCCGGCAACAAATATATGCTGCAGGATAATAAAGTTATCGGATAAGACCTTTTTATACCAGGTGAATAAAAATGAAAAACAGGCCGGTAGTGCGGCATAAAAAAGAGATAATGTCAGGTAAAAAATAAAACTCAAAATGGAAGCTCGTCCCATAAACCGGCTGGCAACCGGAAAAACCCACAGGAAAAAAACCAATCCGGTACTCAACCCGGTTAATAATCCCGTCGCCAGGGCTTTGCCGGGTTTGGTATTATTAATGGCAAAAAACAGGGGAACCAGCGCCAGCCATTCCAGCCAGCTAAACGGCGAGCCATAAAAGGCCAGGCCGGTCATAACGCCGGATAACCCGGCTAACATATAACGAATATGTGATTGTAATGATTTGAACATTATTTATAAAAACTCGTTCCGTTTTTGATTTTTCATCGTTTTGACAGGCGGTGGCGGCGGCGGCGCCGCCGGCGCAGGTTCCGGTGTTACATTTACAACCGGCGGTGTTTTTGCGAACCGGTCTTGCAGTTTTTTGTGTAGCACATACCGCTGGTGATTTAACCACAACGCCAGTTGGCTGCGGTCGCGCGTTAGAAATTCATATAATAACGCCGAGGTCTCCGGCGCGCGCAGGTAACCATAAGATTTATGCGGATTGGCCTTGCCCTGGTAACTGTAATTATTTTCGATGATCTTGTCCACCACATGCACATGATGTTCATTTTCACCATAATTATTGGCCAGGTTATAATTGATCGCCACCTTGTCCTTTAGATCCGCAAGGTTGAACCAGTGCTTTTTAACTGCCGGGGGAGTTTTCAGGGCGGTCACATAATTATTATTCAGTTTTTGCTCCCTGGCAATGTTGCCCCTCACTACCGGCAATCCCAGCGGCGAGCCGATGGTCAACAGCGTATGCACCTTTATACCGCGTTCGCCGCGCGTTAACACGTCATACGCAATGATCGAGCCCATAGAATGACCGATCAACAAAATTCTGTGCCGCCGGTGCTTTTTTAACTCTTTCAACAACCTTTGCCGTATCACCTCCTGGGCGCTTCTAACCTCGCTGTCGTTTACCGACACATCTTTGGCCTTGTAATAGGCGTCAAGGTCCTGAAAAAAATCCCGCAGTATTTTATCGGTAAAGGAAGTGAACTTCATGGTCATGTCTTTTTTTAAAAAGATTTTATCCATTCGGCTTTCCAGTACATCCAGGGCTTTTTGCCGGAACCAGCCCGGCTTGGCCGGTTTAAAGACCGTGCCGGGTATATAAGGTTCTTCCAGGTAACGGGGACTCTTGGTATTCTTTTCATTCGGATCCAGCAATTCTCTGTGCAGCACATCGGTCCAGAATACCAGCTTGAATTTAAACCACGGCAGGCGATAACCTGCGACCCGGAATCCTTCATAAATAGACTCTAACCACCATTTGTATACATAGTCTTGCGGCGGGTTGTTCCCCAGTCCATGAATACCAATGATCACTCGCGCCATTAAAGTATTTTCTCCCTCTTTATCAATGGTTCAGTTAATCGAAATACCTTCCTCTTCAATTGAAAAAAGTACCTGCAAAGTTTTTCAATCGATCCTGTATTCTAATTATAAACCTGTGATAATAAAGATATTCAAAAAATAATAAATATCAAACAGGTTTTCAAATTTCAGGATTAATACTGTTTGTGGTTGATTTACTGATTATTGTAGACTCGTAGGTAGGGGCCTTACCCCAACTTTTGTTCTTATTTGCTTCTGGTACCCAATCTCCTGATTGGGTACCTGCTTGTATAAAATTTCTGCTTTGTAATGCAAAGATCATTTTAAAATAAAACTACTGCTTGAAACTAAGCGGTGATTACCCTCCGCTCCTAACCCGGTTTTAGTTACAAATCACTATTCCTCATTTTTTTTCAGCGCTACATTTTTCTTTGTAACAAATCCCCTGCCTGCCCGTATATCCAGAAAAACCCAATTGAAAGACCCAATGTATAGCAGAACACAAGAACTCCTTGACCTCTACTCCATGATCTGGCGGGTGTGCCCTTCGCACCCGCCGGTTTGGACCCGCTCATTCACTCCCGCCGAACAACAGCAGCGCGAAGCGGGACTCGAACAGTTCATCACCAAAATCGACGAGGTTAACCAACTTCCGGCAACAACCGGCGCCGAAAGCCGGATGGCCCGGCAGCGTTTTTTTGCCAACCTGCGCGAAATGGCCGGTTCCTTGCTGGGTTTCGACCGCCAGCAACTCGACATAATCTTTTCCCCCGCCGCCACCCAATCCGCAGCGGATTTTGTCGCCCAGGCCAGAAAATTCGATCCTGCTATCGACCCAAAAGACATTTACCAGGCCGCCCGCAATGTGTGGGCCATGAACGGCCTGCAATATTTTATGGGACTGGAAGTAAAACTGACGCCTTCCATTCTCGCCTATAGCTTGCTTTATCCCTATACGGATAATTACCTGGACGACCCTGCCGTTTCCGTTATTGTAAAAAGCAAATTCAACGAACGGTTTGGCCGCCGCATTAACGGCGAACGAGTGCACGCCGCCAATAATTATGAACAGAAAATATTTGCTCTCATCGGAATGATCGAACAACAATGGGATCGCCGCAAATACCCGCAGGTGTACGAAAGTCTCATCGCCATTCACCTGGCGCAAATAAAGAGCCTCGCCCTGTTGCATCATAACGGCACGGCGCAAAATGTGGATGTTACCGGCATTAGCCTCGAAAAAGGCGGTACGTCGGTAGTGGCGGACGGCTACCTTATCGCCGGCAATCTCACCCGCGAACAGCAGGAATTCATGTTCGGCTATGGCGCCTTTTTGCAGTTTGTCGATGATTTGCAGGATGTGAATGACGATAAGCAGGCAGGACTGTTAACCATTTTTACACAAGAAAACGGTCATACTCCACTGGATGAACTGATCAACAAAACCCTGCATTTTGGCATCAGGGTAATGGAATTTATCGATTGTTTCGGCGCCAACGGCAAAACCGAACCGATGAAGAAGATCCTCAGCAATACCGCAGTGGCGTTAACGGTAGATGCCGCCGGTCGCGCCTTGCGCTATACCACTCCTGCTTACCGAGATATGCTTGAAAGCCGGTCGCCGTACCGCTTTTCATTTCTCGAAAACCGCCGCAAGAACATCGGCAGCCGCTCCGCCTCGCTCATGAAGTTGCTGGATTTATTTGCCGAACCCGTGACGGTCTGAACAATCCAGCCGGGAATTTACCAATCATCCTTTTAAATTTCTTCTGGCACCCAATCTCCTGATTACGAAACCACTTGAATCAAATCTTAGATTAGTTCTTTCAATCTGGTATATGTTTTTTGAAAGTATTTGCAAATTTAACATTAATTTTTAAAGCGTTTTCACAGTCTCCTGAGTATGAGAGAAAAGATAATTAGTTATTTCATTAATTAGTTAAAATTTGCACCTATAAAAAAAATGAATGGCAATAACTACAATTTCATATAATTTTTATTGCATTTATTGTAGAAATGTATTAATTTTTAATATTCTAAGGATAGGATAGATATTACTCGGCGGATTGAATTTCAATTAAAACTTATTTTCTATTTAATGGTATTTTGTTTGTTCTCCAATAAAATTATTACAATTCGAATTTAATTTTAATAAATAATCTTGTTTTTAAACAAGTAAAATTGACTGATTTTAAAAGGAGAAAATTATGCCAGCACTGAAAGCAAATTTTCAACTCGAAGAAGTGCGACGTGTTATGCGGAAACAACTTGCAGCATGGTGCAATCCTGCCAATCTTAACCCAATGGAAATTCAAGCTGTTAATCAAATCATCCATTCCAGTCAGGCAGCGCGGTATCCTGATGTTGTAGTTATTGTTAATAATATTGATCTGGGAAAAGCACTTTTAGGATTCACAATTACAAATATTCAAGCTGATAGGTTGTTCCAAGCATCTGTATATAACACATGTTATAAATTGGGAATTAAACTAAACGTAGGTAACTGGCCCGTTAATTTATCGCATTTAACAATTATCAAATTATCGCTGGAGGTATTTGTATGAAATTGTTACTTGTTTTATTGCTTTTTTCCATCTTGATAATTATTGCTCCAAGTAATATATGGGCAAAAGAAAATAATTCTAAAAATATTGATGGGAAAATTACATTTAATTCAATACTTACCGAATCAGAGGAAAAAGCAGTAGGAATGATAGCAGAAATCATTCCTACTTTAAACATGGAACGCTATTTTATTAATAAAAAGGGTGTAGGGTATTTAGGCCCGTATTTTGAAATTCAAAAGGGAAGTGATGATGCTTTTGAAAGTCTTTTAGCTAAAGCTTCCGGTTTTTGGATGCTCACACCCCCTATTGACGAGGATGGGGAACCAGATTATATAAGACATTGGATAAATATATTTCCATTTTCTGCTGGTATAGAAACAGATTTAGAGTTTAAGAATCCAATATCCCTGTTAGAAATTGGATGGACGCCTATTGGCCCTCGAAAAAAAATTGATTTAAAATCACAGTCACGGTTTGGTTTATCATTAAATAGAAATATGGGGCTTTTCCTTCAAGGTGGATACAAATTTGACAATAAAAATAATTCTGATAGTACTATACACGAAATTGAAGAAAATTATAAAACAAAAGAAAAACCAGATATGCTAACTGCTCGTGTAAAGGCAGAATTAGTTTATGGATTTTCTTTTATGAATTTTTTTGAAATAGTACCAAAGGGAACTGGTTGGTTTGACATCGTTAATCAAGAATTTTATTACCATATGGAGGCAAAGTTCCGTATAGTGATTAAACCAAGTAAACTATCTATTGATTGTCTTTATCAAAGGGGTAGTGGTGCGCCTAATTTTAATAAAGGAGACCAGTATTCCGGGGGATTGACAATTATGTTTTAAATGTAATTTTCTTTCTTCCGGTTCACAATCTCCTGATAGAGAATCCGCTTGCATCAAATCACTGTTTTGTCCTATCTGATCGCATTATTTTTTCAGTCTTTCGTTTCGCTACTGCAAAGGGCGTCCCACCGGGACGCCCCTACCAAAATTCTCTTCTGCATTTATCCGTGGATAATTTTTCTTTATTTACTTGAACTGCTATATCAAATCTCCCCCCGCAATTCTTTTTCCAAAATATTTGTTTGTTATATTGACGGAATTGATTATAATATCATACAATACTAACTTTCAGGGTGCCTTATTATGAAAATAAAAAATATTATTATTGCATTACTATTCTTCATTCAACCATTAACCGCGCAAATCCTCACCTGGTCGCCGCTGTTCCCCACCGCCGACGATACCATCACCATCATCTACGACGCCACCCAGGGCAACGGCGGACTGGTCGGCGCGACCGAAGTATATGCCCATACCGGGGTGATTACCGACCAAAGCTCCAGTTTAACGGACTGGCAGTATGTGAAAACCAACTGGGGCGTCAATACTCCCGAAACCCGGTTAGAGTCGCTCGGCAACAACAAGTGGCGCATCAAATATCACATCCGTAGTTATTACGGCGTGCCGGAAGCCGTTAAAATTTTCAACCTCGCTTTTGTGTTCCGCAACGCCGCCAGCAATTTGACCGGTCGTGAAGCGGACGGCAGCGATATTTATTTGCCGGTGTACGAGCAGGGCATGAACGTCGCGCTGATTTCTCCGTCCTCCATGCCGATTTTTGCGGAATTGCAAGACGAAATACCTCTGGTCGCGGTCGGTTCCAATACGGATAGTCTCATTCTGCACATAAACGGCGAGCGGATACTGGGCGTAGCCGACGATACATTGCGCTATACCATTCATGCCGATGATTACGGCAAAAAGCGGCTGGTAATAACTGCTAAAGACGCCACCGGTGCCACCAAGTCGATTTCCACTTATTTTCTGGTTAATCCGCAGATCATTAACTCAGAGGCCCCGGCGGGAACGCGCGACGGCATCAATTACACTGGTAACACCCAGGTCATTTTGCAGTTGCATGCCCCGCTCAAAGATTTTATCTATGTCATAGGTGATTTCAACGATTGGGAAGCGGATACCAGTTATTTTATGCGCCGCACTCCGGATAATGAACGCTGGTGGCTGATCATCAATAATCTCCAGCCAGGCAAAGAATACGCCTTTCAGTATCTTGTCGACGGCGTACTGCGCATTGCCGATCCTTATACCGATAAAACGCTCGATCCCTGGAATGATGGTGGCATTACCGCGGATATCTATCCCGATCTCATGCCATATCCTGCGGATAAAACCACCGAAATTGCCGCTGTATTGCAAACCGCGCAGACCCCTTATCCATGGGAGGTGACTGATTTCCAAAAACCGCCGCTACAGCAACTGGTCATCTATGAACTACTCGTGCGTGATTTTATTGCCGAACACAGCTACGCCGCCCTTATCGACACCCTGAATTACTTGCAAAACCTCGGCGTCAACGCCATCGAACTGATGCCGGTTAATGAATTCGAGGGCAATTCAAGCTGGGGTTACAATCCTTCATATTATTTTGCGCCGGACAAGTATTATGGCCCCAAAGATGACCTGAAACGCTTTATCGACGCCGCCCATCAGCGCGACATGGCGGTTATTCAGGATATTGTGCTGAACCATGCTTACGGGCAATGTTCATTGGTGCGGCTGTACGCCGATGACCTGTCGGCCAGCCCCTGGTTCAATGAAGTTTCTCCCAACCCGGATTATTACTGGGGCTACGACTTTGACCACGAGAGCCCGGCTACGCAAGCCTTTGTCGATAGCGTGCTGCATTACTGGGTCAGCGAATATAAAGTGGACGGCTACAGGCTCGATTTTACCAAAGGCTTTACCAACACGCCCGGCAACGGCTGGTATTATGACGCGGCGCGTATTGCCATTCTCAAACGCCTTGCCGACCGCGCCTGGGAAACCAATCCGGCGACCTATCTCATCCTCGAACACCTCACCAACAACACCGAAGAAAAAGAACTGGCAGAATACGGTTTTCTGCTGTGGGGCAATATGAATTCGAAATACAGTGAAGCCGCGATGGGCTATCATGAAGACGGCAAATCCGATCTTTCCGGCGCTTCGTACAAGCAACGCGGCTGGAGCGTGCCGCACCTCGTTTCCTATATGGAAAGTCACGATGAAGAGCGCCTGATGTATAAAAACCTGCAATATGGCAACGGCAGCGGTAATTATGATATTCAGGAGTTACCAACCGCCCTGGATCGGGTGGCGATGGCAGCAGCGTTTTTCTTTACTATACCCGGTCCCAAAATGCTGTGGCAGTTTGGCGAACTGGGTTATGATTACTCTATTGATTATAACGACCGCACCGGCGAAAAGCCCATCCGCTGGGATTATTTCAATATTACCGAGCGCCGCGCCCTGTATGATGTGTTTGCCGCGCTCATTAATCTGAAAACGCAGCACGAGGCGTTCAACAGCAGTTCCTATGTTTTATCCGTGGCCGGATCGGTCAAAAAGATCAAGATCGAACACGAATCTATGGATGTAGTAATCTTTGGTAATTTTGGCGTCAGCGAAGGCACAGTTATGCCCAACTTTTACCACACCGGTCGTTGGTACGACTATTTCTCCGGTGATTCGCTTGAGGTAACCGACACGGCGGCCAACATCAGCCTGGCAGCCGGCGAATACCATATCTACACCGATGTGCGCCTCGCCAAACCGGTGATAACGGATATACGCAATACGCCGCCAGCGCAGCAGCCTGTAGCCTTTAACCTGGCGCAGAACTATCCCAATCCCTTCAATCCAACCACTGTCATCGGGTACACGCTGCCAGCCGCCGCCCAGGTTACACTGGAAGTGTATAATATTATGGGACAAAGAGTAACCCGCCTGGTGCAGGAACAGCAGCAAGCGGGCGTATACCAGGCCTCGTGGAACGGCTTGGATGCAGCAGGCCATCCGGCAGCCGCGGGTGTGTACCTGTATCGCTTGCAGGCCGGGCCTTTTGTTGCCGTCGGTAAAATGGCGCTGGTGAGGTAAAGATTCATATCACGCCAAACCTCTGCTCGCCTTGGGAATCCCAGGCCGTCCGGGAACCCATATTTCTCCGTTCCAAACTCCTGTTTGGAGCGTAATCTGGATGCGAAACTATGTTTCGCAAATAGTTATTATTTATAGAATTATCCGCTCGCCCTGGGGATGCTCCCCAGGGCGTAAAATAAAGCAGGACATGTTGTCCTGCCGGGCCACAGGCCCGACCTACAGTCTAAACATCAAGCCCATCCACACTTGTCCATCTAGTCAACATTTCTTTTATATGATCGACCCAGGGTTGAGCCCTGGGTCGCACAATAATAAAGGGCTGTGCCCTTTTGTGGTGGATGGGCACAGCCCATTTAATCGCACCAGAGCCAAGCCCCGGTGTGATCAAATTCAGGATGAGAGCGGGACTACCCGATGACCATTTCGCTTTTGTCATTCCGACGAGCACAGCGAGAAGGAATCTTTTTTGCGCATTGCCACGTCATTTATGACGTGGATTAATAAAACTATTCAGAATTGACTTTAATCAAATATAAATTTAGGCTAAAGCCCTGTTTTTTCTTTATTTTTTCCACGACCTGAAGGTCGTGGCAATAATGGGATTTATCCTAAACCGGTCTCATCTCGGACCGGAGATGTTCCCTGTTTTCGCTCGCCCTGGGGATGCTCCCCAGGGCGCAAAATAATGCAGGACATGTTGTCCTGCCGGGCCGCAGGCCCGACCTGCAGTCTAATCATAAAGCCCGTCCACACTTGTCCATCTAGTCAACATTTCTTTTTTTTATTTAACGCCCCGGTGTAAAAACAACAATTATCACCAACACAGGAAAAAAATGTTTGAATTATAGTAATTTTGGTATTATATTTCGGGCAAATAAATAATTGTTTTTCAAACCCGACGGGTCAACCGGCCCCTGTCCATTTTCATCGTTCCTCTCCTGCCGGCTGCGCCCCGATCCTGTGAAAGGAGAGAGATGAACTTGTTCTTCCGGGATTTATGTATTGCGCTGCTCGCCGCGCATCTGCTGGGTGATTTTATCATCCAGACTAAAAAAGAGGTAGAGAACAAACATAATATCTGGATACTCTTCCGCCATACCGGGCTCATTGCCCTGTTAAGCTGGTTATTATGCGGTCTGTGGAAAGCCTGGCTCATTCCCGTTATAATATTTATCAGCCATACCCTGATCGATCTCATCAAATCCAGGCTAAAGAAAAACGGCGTTGTCCCTTTTGTCCTCGATCAAATCGCTCATTTTGTCATTATCATTATACTGGCGCGGCTCATTATCGCCGTCTCTTTTCCAACCCCGGGTTACTGGATCATTATGTTCGGTTCCGCTTACGTAAAGGCCCTGATCCTGCTCTCCGGCGTCATCTTTATCACCCGCGTCGGCGGCTTTCTCATCGGCTTTTTACTGGAACCGATGGAAAAAGAACTCGGCGCCGCCATGCAGCCGCTTCCCGAATCTCCCCCGGTTTTCGCAGGATTGAAAAACGGCGCCATGCTCATCGGTCAACTCGAAAGGGCGTTAATTCTGCTGTTCTATATGACCGGCGAAGCTGGCGGCATCGGCTTTTTAATGGCCGCCAAATCCATTCTGCGCTATAACGAGGTGCGCAACCGCATGGACAAGATGACCGCCGAATATATCATCATCGGCACGCTGATGAGCTTTGGCTATGGAATATTTATTGCGATTATCGTAAAATGGACGCTGGGGCAAGTGTAAACTAGTGGGATGCAGAATGTCGTTTGCAGGTCGGGCTTGGGGCCCGGCATTTTTTTCTATAATAATATCCTTAAAAATAGCATAAAACTTTGTCCAACCAGACCATGCTGTCCACTGCCTTTGCTAGCTACGTTAACACTAGCATAACAAGGGGCAAAAGCCCCTTGTTCCAACCTTTATAAATTAAAAAAGCCCCGGCTTTAACAACCGGGGCTTTTATTTTATATTACTCTTAAAATATCCTTATTTCAACAACGCCATCCTGATCGTATTCATATTACCTCCCGCCCGTATCTGCATGAAATACAACCCTGCCGCAACCGCCATCCCGGCGTCATTGTGGCCGTCCCAAATCGCCGCATGATACCCGGCAGCCTGCTCTTCATCGACCAGGGTACGAATCTTTTGGCCGCTGATATTATATATTTCCATTGTCACATGCGCTCCTGCGGGTAGCTGATAGCGGATCATAGTTTTAGGGTTGAACGGATTTGGATAATTCTGCTCCACCCGGAACTCGGCCGGCAATTCCGTCTCTTCCGCCACTGCATCCGGATCACGCACGATAACATGCAGCGTATCCGAACTGGTAACTGTGAATGTATCTGCTTTAGAACGCGCAAAAGCGACAATCCCGAAATTCCCTTTTTCCGTCCATTTATGCGCAGCTACAAGTCCGGACGACCAGTCGGTAAAAGAGCCATCGCCCCAGCCAAACCGGTATTCCAGAGCATGTCCCAGAGAAGAGTGCGCCGCAGTCGTTTCAAAACCATACAGGGTATTCACTCTCAGATCGGTTTGCCCCTCCGGACGCCCCGGCCTGGACAGCGTTTCAACCTTTTGCCCGTATACCAGGTAACCAAACTCGGCAACATTGGCATACACAATCCAATGATTCGGATCGAACAACCGCAGGGTCGACCATTTTCCGGTGGTCATGGAATAATAATATATTGGTAAATCCTCGCCTTGTGTTACACCGGCTTTCTCCAGTATTCCCGGGGTAAAGGGAATGGTGATCGTCACGGAATCGGCAAACTGCAATCCCGCCGGGCCAAAATACATGCCGGGTTTCTGCCCTTGTTTGTCCGCCGGCAAATCAGGATAATCATTAACAACAGCCATAGTCAGAATCGTCGCCTCGTTCAACGCATACCAGGGCAGGTACAATGCAAATTGTGTGGAATCATCTAACATAATTCCACCACTTGTATCGAGCGTATCGGAATAAGCATAGATCATGCTGCCGGGACCGGTATAAAACTGCACCGTTGTATTCATTGCATTGGCAGGTGTAGCCAAATCACGGCACTGCATAGTGCAGGCTATCCAGGTGTTCGCATCAAAATCGCTTGCCGGCTTGAAATATACCGTACATGCTTTATCGGATGGCGTCAGGGTAGCATCCATACCGGATACTGCCGCGCCATTTTCTATGATCTTGACGCCGTTAACAGTAAAGTTCAGAGTGGCAATATTTACACCTTCTGTTTCATCCTCTACCTTGAACTGAAATTCCGTATTCCGGGGCACAGAATAAGTGCTATCTCCCGGGTAAAAATAAACCAGTTCAGGTCCGGCAGAACTGCTGACAGTAAAATTCGCCGTAACAGCCTTGGCGGCATCCATCAACAGGTTTGCCGGGTTGACATTGCCGGACAAGCCGCCGCTCCACCCGGCCCACACATAGCCGCTGCCAGGTGTAGCGGTAAGCGACACGACCACTCCGGCGTCGTACCAGGGCCCGGCCAGGTTGGGAGTAACTGTCCCGCTTCCTGCAGGGTTGACGGTGGTAGTCAACTGGTATTGGGTCTTCCAGCCGGCAGTTTCAGTGACCGGATTATTCATAATGATCGAATTGACAATTTGAACGCCGCTATATGAGCCGGCGCCGCTGCCAATCCAGCCGGTAAAAACATATTGTGTACCTGCCGCACCATTGACCGGCGACGTTACCCCAAACTGCGCGCTAACGCCGCTGTTATACCATCCCCCGCCCTGGGGATTGCCATACACCGAACTTATTGTCAGATAATATTGCGTTGCAAATGTAATCGTTAAGACTTGATCGCTGCCGGGCGTTACATAATTATGCGCTTTTGCCCCGCTATCACTCCACGAAGCAAACACATATTGCGTGCCCGGCTGTACAGATGCCTGGGGCGAGGTCACATCCACACTATGCGTGGACCCTGCTTCCCAGGTGAATGTATACGGTGCTGTATAAACAGTACCGTCGGCAACAAATTGTAAACCCGCCGGAGTGGTGGTAATTGTGATCTGTGGGTTTACGACCTGTGTCAACACCACGGTGCCGGCCATATCACCGGGATTGGTCGTTAAGGGAATATCAATAAATGCTGTGTATCCCAGTCCGTCGCTAAAGTCAGCGTGTAAAATTTCACCTTCGGCCCATTGGCTGAATGCCGCGCACTGGATCAGAAAACCGCCGGTGGTAGCGCCATCATAATTTGAACCGGGAAAATCCTGGGTAATTATTTCGCCGGGCCGGGCTGTTATATAGGCAGTCCAGGTTGGGTTGACCGGATGCGTACCGTTGCTATAAGCCAGAAATCCACCTACAATATGCGGTGTGCTGGGATATGCAGCCTGGCTGTTAAAGTTTGCCGTCAGGGTTTGATTGCTGCCCGGCACGGTGTAATTATGGGATTTGGCGCCGGCGTCGCTCCAGGATGTAAAATCATAGATCAAACCTGATATGCCGGTAGATTGCGGCGTCGTCACATCCACAGTATGCACGGAACCCTGCCCCCAGGTAAAAGTGTGGGGTCCAGTAAACACAGCGCCGTCGGCTGTGAACTGCAATCCAGCCGGATTTGTGGTAAGGGTAATCTGACGGGTCACTCCACCCAGGGACACCACCCCAGCATACTGTTGGGGGTCATTTGTCAATGTAATCTCGACAGTACCGGTTGAACCGCTGCCGTCATTAAAATCGACATGCAATATATCCCCGGCTTGCCAATTGGTCGGGAACGCCCAGCAATCGATGATAAAATTCCCAGTCGGGGCATTATATAAAGAACTGGTGGAATTCTCATGCAACACTTCTCCCGGGCGGGTAGTTATAAAGGCATTCCAGGTCGCGCTGGCCGGATGCCCGCCGCCGGAATATTGCAATTCACCATAAACCACATGGGTCACACCAGCATACACCCCGCTTGAAAGATTGATCAAGCCCGCTAAAAAAATACAAATGATATATTTCTTTAATATACTCGATTTCACAATTACCCTCGCGTTTTTATCAGTTTCTTTATTTTTTATTTAATATTGTTTATACATTCGTTTAAATCTTATTATTCCATTATTTGACTTTATCGGAGTAACAGAGTCTTGATCTTTTTCTCTTCAGAGCCGTTACGCAGTATCATAAAGTACGCGCCGGAAGTTACAGTGAACCCGGCGTCATTTCTGCCGTCCCATCTCACCTTATGCACACCTGCGGTCTTTTTTCCATCCATCAAAGTGCGTATATGCTGACCTGAAGTATTGAACACCTGCAGCGTTACATCGGCATCAGTAGGCAATTCAAATGCAATGGTGGTTTCCGGGTTGAACGGGTTCGGGTAATTTTGCAATAACCGGAATTCGGCCGGAACCGGGCTGGCATTTACAGATATATCAGTCGACCGGTCAAAGGCATCAGCCGATAATACCACCTGGGTTGTGCCAATTACCTTGCCATCGGAGCCCAGGAATTCCACCGCCAGCTTGTCGCCGGGCTTCCAGCCTTTTTTAAAGCTACCGGTTTGTATAACAAAGATCGAATTTTGCAACCGGCAGCCCGGAGAGGTTTGATTTAATACATCGATTTCTTTACCAATGATCCGTGCGGAAAAACCGGTAATTCCGGCATTCGTCGCGATATTACCATAAACCGCATGGGGAGCGCCAGTTGGTAAATTTACTTTCGCTGTTGCTGCCCGTTCATTAATACTTTTTAACAATCCACTGGTCGGCCAGGTAGTGCTTTCAGTGACATTCACATAATATGGATAACCGGGGATTGTGGAAAAATTAGTAAATTCCAAACCCGGAACATATTGCAGGTATCCCTGCATATCAACTTTCCATTTGGCAACGCCATTACAACTTGATATATCACTCATCAAATCATGCGCTGAGGTAATGTTGATTTTATTCAAAGGCAGCATAACTTCATTAAAATCAGTCGTCACAGTAGTAATAAAATTAAAAATCGGATTGGTTACCGTACCGCACAGGGTAAATACACTGCCGGTTGTTACATTGATATAATAGGGATAACCGTCCAATACACTAAAATTGGTAAACTCGAGTCCGGGGATATATTGCTCATACCCCTGCATCGCCGCATCCCATTGCGCCACCGAGTTACAGTTGGGTACAATGTTCATCAAATCATTGGCAGTATTTATATTGTTATGGTGCAGCGCCAGCGCTATTTCATTAAAATCTGTAGTTTCGGTAGTGACCAGATCATAATTAAATTCACCAAAAACCTGTGAAAGCTGTCCTTCGCCGGCATTGTTTACCGAAGCAACCTGGTAAAAGTGATTATCGTTTGCATTGCCTGTAACAACACCGTTGTCTACCCATTGAACGCCTGTTGCGCCGGGATCATTATCAGTAATAGCCGTTGCAACCCGGTTGCTGCCCCCGGCTAAATCCGGCACAAATATCGCAGTTGCGCCGCGGTACACGTTGTATCCGGTTGCCCCGGGAACTGCATCCCAGGTCAGGGTCAAATGCTTTTGACCGTTTATACTTGCTCCGGTAATTTCAGGAGCATTCAGAGCAGATATGTTGTTAACAATCAACAGACGATCAACAGCAACACTGTAATAGGTATTTTCAGTGCCATCGGTAAACCGGGCGCGTACATCACAGGTGCTATGTGATCCCAAACCGAAATGCTGGATCGGTGAATATTGTGATATGTGACCGGAGCCGGATATGACTTCCCGGTAACCTAACAAATAATTATTATCGCCATTATGTCCGGGTTGATAGACCCATATTTTGGTGCCGAATCCGCCAATATTATTATTAGGCCCAAAAGCCTTTACGCGTAAATAATGATTACTGTTATACAGATTATTACACATAAAAACATTAAAAGCATCGGCCCGGGCGACGACAAAATCCAAATCGCCGTCATTATCATAATCAAACACCGCGCCGCCGCGGATGTCTCCGGCATAGATCTCCGCCCCGCTATCGGTTTGCTTCTGGAATACCCAGTTGCCTTTGTTCAAATACAACTCGGCGTAAGTGAGGTCATTGGTAGTTATAATATCCTGCAGCCCGTCATTGTCAAAATCGCCCACCAGAACAGTATACCCGCTCATGCCGATATTGACCTGCGCGGATACATTTTGCAATACCCCGCTGCCGTTATTTTTAAAAATTTGCAACAAGGGACTGGCCAGGCTGCCGGCCTTCATGGCGCTAATGATCAGGTCCAGGTCGCCGTCATTATCAAAATCAGCCCAGTTGGCGCCGTTGGCGTCGTACTTGGTATAATCCAGGGTAACACCTGCTGCAACAGCGCCATCCGTAAAACTCCCGGACCCATTATTTTTCCATAATTTATTATTTGTTTTTCTTTTTACCGCCAACACATCAACATCACCATCGTTGTCATAGTCGGCGGCCGAGGCGGACATGCTATATTTACCCGCTTCAGTCACATCCTCCAAACCGCGCGTTGTTTGGGTAAAAACTCCGCTGCCGTTATTCAGATAAAACTCGTTGACCGTTTCAGAGTTTAAAGCAAATAGATCCATATCGCCGTCATTTTCGCAATCAAAAGCGAGTACGGACGTTGTTGACCGGTTCAAGTTGGCAATACCGGCGGTTGTAGTTATATCCTCAAAATCGCTATTATTCAGATTTTTGTACAACCGGTTGCGCGCCCCGTAATTGCCGTTAAACAGATCATAATCGCCGTCATTATCAATATCTGCAAACACCATTCCCCAACTGGGGTTGGTATCGCTGATGTGAAATGTTGCTGCGCTTTCCGTAAACGGCAAAGCGGCACTATTTTTAAATAAATAATCCCGTGCTCCCGGCGCGATGGAAGATGACCTGCTTATATAAATATCATCCCGACCGTCGCCCGATATATCCGCTATCGAAACGCCCTTGTAGGCAAAATAACGATCCGGGTAACCGGCTGTATTAGCGTCCCAGGTTATATCGGTGAACCATCTTTTTTGATTGTTGATAAGAAAATTAAGCAGATCAAAATAATTATCACCCATTTTATACAATGCCGCTTTTTTGGGATGCTGATTATCATACATGGGGTCTAATGATGAACTGCTCGTGGAAAAGAGGTAAGGATCGGCCTGTAAAAACGAAAATTGATCGCAAAGATAAACCGGTTCGGCATGGCCGGTCACCGTTCCATTGCGAAAATCATCGATCAGGCGATTGTATTCCATAATCAATTCAATCAACTCGCCCTTGGTCTTGTGATCCGTACTGTCTTCTGTTGGCGATATCAGGCTGACAATAATATAATTCAAATGTGTGCCATAATCGCCGTTATGCCATTTTAATAAATAATTCACCAGCGTTGCCATTTCGCCGGATTTGGTATTCTGAATGACATTATTTATTGCATAAGGTGTGGCTTTCAAGCTGGGTTGGCGGTTGATATTATTGGTACCTAAAAAAACCAGTGCAATATTCGGTTTGTACGTATTCATAGGTCCGGTAATATCCATATCGCAATTATGCCAAACCAACAGATTTTCCGGGTAAAAATCATCGATCTTGCGCTGATCCAGGAAATGCCCCTCATAAGGCGCGGTTCCATAGTCGCCGACAAAATCAAAGCTAAAACCTGCGGCTGTCAACCGCTGATAGAGTTGTTTTCGTAAGCCGGCCGAAGCTCCATCATATTCACCACGGGTTATTGAATCGCCTACCGGCATGATTTTTATAACTTGACTGTTACTATCTGAAAATGCAGCAAGTATACACAACGCTATAAATATTCGTATATATAACATTCTCGGGATTTTCATAATTTTCTCCACCAGAACGAAAAAAAGTCGATTCCTGAATATTCAGGGATTAAGGAACTAAAAAAGTGCGGGTATACAGGGTTGTCTATGTATAATCAGTAAATTTTTTTAATTGTTTATACATTTATAGCCTTCTCTGGCCTCATTATTACCGTAATAGTTTTTGCCGGCGCCTGTCGTATTGCACCGTTAGCAAATTGAAACGGTTGCGGTTTATATAATCCGGCTTTTCATTCCAGAAAAGCCCCTGCTGGTTAAACAGGGGCCCTTTATCTGTATGCTGAAATCCGGGGTATTACCCCGGACTCATTATATATTACTTTATACTATGCCGTTATTTTAAAAACGACATCCTTATAACTTTCATATAATCGCCAGCTTGGATCTGCATAATATAGATGCCGCTGGCCACAGCCACGCCGCTATCGTTTTTACCGTTCCAAATTACCGAGTAGTAACCGGCCTGTTTTTCTTCATTCACCAGGGTGCGAATCTTCTGGCCGTTGATGTTATAGATATTCATGCTGACATGAACGCTCTTCGGTACCTGGTATTTGATGGTGGTTTCCGGGTTGAACGGGTTTGGATAGTTCTGCGCCACTTTGAATTCTGTGGGCAGAGCCTTGCCGTCTTCAATGCCGGTCGCGGAAACGGAAACTGTCAGAGGATCGGAAGTAATATAATTTAATGTATCCACTTTCGATCTGGCGTATGCGACGATATCATAATCACCAGCTTCAGTCCATTTATGCGCGCCGGTAAAATCGCTGGACCAGGATGACTTTTTGCCGTCGCCCCAGTCAAAACGGTATTCCACCGCATGACCAAGTGTAGAGGTGACCTTGGAAGTTTCATACCCGTACAAGGTATTGATCGCCAGTTGCGTCGGTCCCGCCGGGCGCATTGGTTTGGATAATGTTACAAACTTCTTTCCGTACACCATGTAACAGAATTCTTTAACCTTGACGTAAATATTATTGTCATCGGCGCCAACCACTTTCAAAGTGATCCACTCACCGTCGGTCATGGAATAATAATACACCTTTAACAGCATCGGGTCGGTTACACCGGCGCTGTCCAGGATCGCCTGGTTATAGGGTATAGTTATGGTTACTGAATCGGCAAATTGCAGCCCGGCCGGTCCAAAATGTACGGCCAGTGGCAGGCCTTTTTTATCCGCCGGTAATTCAGGATATGTATCGATAATACTTATTGTCAGAATTGTCGGATCGGTCAAGGCATTTTCCGGTATATACAATGCTATGCCGGTGGAATCGTCATACATGGCGCCGCCTTCTACACCCAGAGTATCGCTCTTTGTATATTGAGCTGCGGCCGCGGCGGTGCGGAAGGTCACCAACTCGTCCATTTTATTGACCAGCGGCGACAGATCGTCGCACCGTATATTCATAATGACATTGCTGCTTGCCGGGAAATTCTCCGCCGGATCATAAATTACCGTGCAGGTATTGCCGGTATGATTGATCGTTGCCAGTCCACCGGTTTGATCGATGCCGTTGCGTATGACAACAGTAGCGTTAACGCTGAAATACAGCGTGGCCAGGTTAATGCCGGCGCCGTCATCCCTGATCTTGAACTGGATTTCAGAATCACGCGGCACAAAATCGAGGCTGTCGCCCGGATAAACATAAAACAGGTAGGGCATGGCCAGGTCGCTGGAGGTAAAGTTCGCCATGATCGATTTCGGCGCATCCATCAACAGCGACGCCGGGTTGGTATTGCCGGTCAGCGCGCCAATCCAGTTAGCGAACACATACCCGCCGCCGCTGTTGGCTATGGCCTGCACCGCGACATTGCTGTTCTGGTTGAACCATGCGCCCGGAGCCGCCGGAACGATCTCGCCGCCATCTTCAGGATTGACCGAAGTGGTCAGGTAATACTGGGTTGTATAGTGCGCGGTAAAAGTACTGTCCGTCACTACTGTAACATTATGCTGGCGCGTTTTATTATCGCTCCAGTTGGCAAAGAAATAACGGGTATGGGTGCCGCCGCTTTTCAGTGTATCCGCAGCTATAGAGTGTATGGAATTGTGTTCCCAGTTAAAACTGGCCGGGGATGTATATTTTACCCCGTCCACCGTTAACGATAATCCCTCCGGCTGGGTATTGACAACAATTGCCAACAGCCGGCCGTATTGCGCGGTCACCGTTTTGGCCGCATCCATAATAATGCTGGTGGGATTGGTTGTTCCGCTCAAATTCCCGCTCCAGCCGGTGAACCGGTAGCCCGCTGCCGTATTGGCAACAGCGCTCACCGCGACTGTGGCGTTTTTATCATACCAGTTACCGGGCGCTGCCGGGGTTATAGCGCCGCCATCGGCGGGGTTATTAGCAGTAGTTAAATAATATTGCGTATTAAAAGTTGCAGTGTATACGGAAACTCCATTTACTGTGATCTGGTGGCTGGTCGCCCCGCCGTCGCTCCAGTTCTGGTAAATAAACCGGCTGCCGGCGCCATGATACTGGGTCGTCGAATCGATGCCGATTGTATGCGTTGTCCCGCTGGTCCAGCTAAAATCTTTGGGGGACTGGTATGCAGTGCCATCAACAACTAGGCGCAGTCCTTCCGGGTTGGTGGTGATCCGCACCGTACCCAGGCTGATAAAATTGGCCGTAACATTCTGGTTCTGGTTCATGGTTACCGTGGTGGATGCCTGGTTTGGCTGCGCAACATTGCCCACCCAACCGGCAAACTGGTAACCGGCCTGGGGAGTTGCCGTGACCGATACTGCCTGTCCGGCCGGGTAACTATGTGCGCCCACTGCCGGGGTGGTCGTACCGCTGTTAGCCGGATTGACGGCCATGGTCAGGGTGTAGCTATCCGCCTCAAAATTGGCGGTGATGGCTTTGTTGCTGTTCATCACAATGCTGGTGCTGGCGCTGTTGGGATTCGCCACATCGCCGGTCCAATTCACAAACCGGTAGCCGCTGATCGGGGTGGCGGTCAGGTTTACCGTTGTGCCGGTGTTATAACTGTGTACGCCGATCATCGGCGTGGTTGAACCCGTACCCACCGGATTGACACTGATGGTGAGGGTACTTTGCTCAAGTTCGAATTTTGCCGTTACCGTTTCATCTTTTACAATTGTTATAAAAGAGGCGGCGCTGGTGGAATCATTCACATTGCCGGACCATGATTTGAACCGATAACCGCTATTGGGAGTGGCGCTTAATTGCACCTGCGAATTGGTATTATAGGTATGGTCGCCAACTATCGGATCCAGCACTCCGCCGGCCGGGGGATCGGCTACCATGGTCAGGGTAAACTCTAATTTGCCAAATACGGCAGTTACAGTTTTATCGCCGTCAATGGTCACTGTCGTATTGGGATTGGTCGGGCTGGCGACATCGCCACTCCAGTATTTGAACCGGAAACCGGTCGCCGGGGTGGCGGTTATCGACACAACATCGCCAATGGTATATACATGATTGCCGAGCGACGGAGTTACGGTTCCCCACGTCGTCACATTTTGCGCCATGGTTAAAGTCGCTTCGCGCCGTTCGGTAAATGTAGCAGTCACGGTCTGGTTGCTGGCCGGGGTGGTATAAGTATGGGTGCGCGCGCCGCCGTCGCTCCACGATGTAAAGACATAGGTTAAAACGCCGCTGGTCTGCGGTGTGGTTGTGGTTAAACTATGCGTGCTGCCCACCACCCAGGTAAAAGTCTGTTCGCTGGTATAGGTGGTGCCGTCGACCGAGAACGAAAATCCCGCCATATTGGTATTGATCGTGATCTGAGAAATTTGTTCATAATTGGCGGTCACACTTTTCGGCCCGGTCATGGTAATATCGACAGGCTTGGTCGTGCCGGTCATATCGCCGCTCCAGTTCTTCCACTGGTAACCGGCATTGACCGTTGTATTCAGGGAAACCACCGCGTTGGCGTTGTACCAGCCGCCGGGAGGCGCCGGGGTCATATCGCCGCCGGCATTCGGATTCTCGGCGGTGGTCAGATAATATTGGGTGGTCCAGGCTGCCGTGACTGTGCGCGGCCCGCCCATAGCCAGGGTGTAACTGGTGGCGCTGCCGGTATAATCGCCGCTCCAATTTTGCAAAGTATATCGGGTAGTACCCTGTACATCCGGCGAAGTTACTGAAAAGGTCGCATTGGTTCCGGCATCGTACCAGCCTTGTCCCTGCGGCGAACCGTGCGCCGAAGTAACCGTCAGATAATACTGGGTCTTCCAGGCGGCGGTTTCGGTGATCGGATTATTCATGGTAACATTATTGGTCACCTGCGTGCCGGTATACGAGCCTGTGCCGCTGCCGGTCCAGCCGGTGAACACATCCTGAATGCCGGTGCCGCCCGAAACCGGGGTGGTTACGCTGAATTGCGCCGTAACACCGGCATCATACCAGCCTGCGCCGGTTGGCGAGCCTTTGGTCGAGGTTACCGTAAGCTGGTACTGGGTTTTAAAATTACCGGTCACCGTCTGGTTTGAAGACGGTACCGTATAGGTCATGCTGGCATTGGTGCTGCCGCTTGGTGACCACGAGGTAAATACATACTGCGTGCCCGCGCCGCCGGACTGGGTTGCCGTTGTTGCTATAGTATGCTGACTGTTTTCCACCCAGGTAAAAGTTTGCTGCGATGTATAAGACGTGCCGTCTACTGTAAACGAACGCCCGGCAGGACTGGTGGTAACGGTAATATCCACCTGGTGCCCGAAATTGGCGGTAACGCTCTTGGGGGCGTTCATGGTTACCGAAGAAGGCCTGGTCGTGCCGCTTAAATCGCCGCTCCAGCCGGCCCACTCATAACCGCTGTTGGCATTGGCGTTGATCGATACGGAAGTACCGGAATCATGCCAGGGCCCGGTGGGGGTGGGCGTAATCGACCCGCCCGCGGTTGGGTTGACGGCCGTGGTCAAATAATATTGCGTCTTCCAGTCGGCTGTTTCGGTGATCGGATTGTTCATGGTCACCGTATTGGTCACTTGCGAGCCGGAATACGAACCTGTGCCGCTGCCGGTCCAGTCCACAAACACATATTGAGTTCCCGTGCCGCCTGCTGACGGGGTGGTTACAGAGAACTGTGCATTGGCGCCGCTATTGTACCAGCCCTCGCCCTGGGGATTACCATAATCGGAAACCAGGTCCAAATAATACTGGGTCGTAAAACTTGCCGTTACTGTGGCATTGGAACCCGGCACGGTATAGCTGTGACTCTGCGCGCCGCCGTCGCTCCAGGAACTATAGGCATAGCGGGTGCCGGTAGCGCCGCTCTGCGGTGAGGTTACATTTATTGTATGCGAGGAACCCTGTTCCCAGGTAAAGGTCTGCGGGGCAGTATAAGTGCTGCCGTCCGCAGTAAATTGCAGCCCGGTAGGACTGGTAGCTATGGTGATCTGCCGTGGAGTGCTGGTCAGAGTAACAGTACCGGCATTTTCACCTGGATTATTAGTCAATGTTACATTTATTGTTGCCGTAGCACCGGCGCCATCGCTGAATTCGGCGTGCAGAGTTTCGCCCGCCGCCCATTGCGTGGTAAATGCCGCGCACTGGATCTGAAATCCGCCGCTGCTGCTGCCATAATACAGCGAACCGGGCGAACTCTGAGTCAGCACCTCGCCGGGACGCGCGGTGATATAGGCCGTCCAGGTCGCCGTGGTCGGATGGGTGGTATCGGAATATTGCAAAACTCCTCCAACCGTATGCGGCGTGCCGGCCAACGTAATCCCCGGCGAAATCAAATACACTACGGTCAGGACAAGTGTTATTAAAAATAGTTTTATGTTTTTCACGTTTAGCCTCTTGAATTTAGAGTCAATCCACATTCATTTCAGTTATCGTTTTAAGATCGCTTTCTGTTGCAGTTTGAATTCTTCGCCCTGCAATACATACAAATACATACCGGTCGAAACTTGCCGTTCATTCTCATCCTTGCCGTTCCAGACAATATTATGCCGTCCGTACCAGGTCATTTCATTCACCAGCGTCTTGACCAGCTGTCCCGCCGCATTGTACACCCGCAGGGTTACATATTGCGGTTTTTCAATGCGGAAGGAAATAATGGTCTGCGGATTGAACGGGTTGGGATAATTCTGGTATAACTCGATCTCCGCCGGTAATTCTTCTTCATCAAAACGAATGCCGGTCGCTTCCTGCAGATCGATAACCCCGGCATAATCGGCGGGATTAAAAGTCAGTATCACATCCACCGAGCCGGAGGCATTCTGAGTATCGGTAAAATCAATATGCACGGTATCGCCGGCGGTCCAGGCTGCAAATCCGGCGCATTGCAATAAAAAGCTGCCGGACAGGCTGTCGTACAATGACGGACTGGTGTAAGTTAACACCTCGCCCGGGTTGCCGGTTATATAAGCATTCCACGTAATTATCGACGGTTTGGTCGAGTCCGGGTACTGCACTGTACCGTACACGGCATGGGGTATTCCAGCGTTTACAGTGGCGTTACCGGCAAATACGGCGCAAATCGCCGCCGTTATTATCAAATATATTAATTGCTTTTTCATAGTATTACCTGTTGATCATTCCTTATTAACGTACCAGCACGGCTTTCATGCGCTTTTCCATATCGCCGCACTTTAATACATAAAAATACGTGCCGGATGAGACGTTCAATCCTGCGTCATTGCGCCCGTTCCATACCATCTGGTATGCGCCGGCCGCTTTGTCTTCATCGACCAGGGTGCGGATATGCTGGCCGGTCGGGTTGAACACATCCAACCGTACGCGGGCTTGTTTGGGAATGCTGTATTGGATCATTGTTTCCGGGTTAAAGGGATTGGGATAATTCTGCTGCAGGGCAAATTCCTGGGGAATAGTGGCAGCGGTCAGATTCACTGCGGCGACCTGATCGAAAGCGTTAGCAGTCAATACGGCTTGCGTTGTGCCGATAACTGCGCCGGTTCTGTCGATAAATTCTATCGTCATATTATCGCCAACTGCCCAGCCCTGGTTGAAATTACCGGCCTGTACTACAAACACGGAACCATGGATTTGGCAGCCCGTCGATGTTTCGGTCAACTGCTCACCGCTCCGTCCGGATAAGACGGCGCGGAAACCGGTAACCTGACTGTTAACGGGGATATTGCCATAAACCACATGCGGAACGCCGCGGGTTGGCGCCGCTGCCGGGCTTTTTTCAGCTAAAACAGTGTTTTTCAGTAAAGCTGAAGCCGGCCAGGTGCTGCCGGAGGTAACATTTACATAATAGGGATACCCTGCCTGGGTTGCAAAATTGGTAAACTCTAATCCCGGTATATACTGTTCATACCCCTGTATACCGGCGCTCCATTTTGCCACGCTGTTGCAATGGGATATATCCGCCATTAATCCCGCCGCGGTGGTAATTGCGGTTTTTTGCAACGGTAACATCAGATCATTGAAAGATGTCGTTGCCGTAGTAATCAGGGTAAATTGCGGATTCGACGCTGCCCCGGTAAAGGTAAACACGGATGCGGCAGTCACATTAACATAATAAGGGTAACCGGTCTGTACATTAAAATCCGTAAATGCCAAACCCGGCACATATTGCTCATAACCCTGCATGGAAGCGGTCCATTTGGCCACTGAATTACAATAAGGTATTGTATTTTGCAGATCACTTGCTTTCACGATACCAGAGTTAACAAGAGGAATGGCTATTTCATTAAAATCCGTAGTTGCCGTTGTGATCAGGCTGTAATCAAACTCGCCCAGAATATTGGAAGCATTGCTCTCACTCGAGCCTACTGCCGTAACGGCGTAAAAATGGTTGGTTGACGCATTACCCGCCCCGCTGGCGGTATCGGTCCATTGTACTCCGGCCGTACCGGCATCCTGATCGGTAATGTGGGTGGCGATACGGTTGGTGCCGGTGGTTTTATCCGGCGTGAAATTGGCGGTCGTGCCGCGATAAACATTATAGGAAGTGGCGTTGGCCACCGCCGGGAAACTCAACTTAATCTGGGTTGTGCTTACTACAGTTGCCGATTCCAGAACCGGCGCATCGGGCGGTGTCTGATTCAAAGCCGTATTTTTTAATCCGGTTATTTTGATCGGGCCTTTCCACCAGGGACGGGCGGTGCTCAGTTCCAGGTGGATCATCCAGGCTGTTTCGCCGTCGCAGGCTATATCGGAATAGGTATTTTCCCACGGCACATCATGTTCGTCGGTCCATTCAGTGCCGGTCCACAATACAAACCGGGCGCCGGTTGTATTCACATCTGTGGAACGGCGCGAAGTTATCAGTATGGGGGTGCCGTCGCTGTAGGTTGCCATGCGCGGGAACGGATCGCCGGTGTTGGCAAAAAACAAAGTGTCGGGATTTGTTGGGTAAATGGGCGTCCAGCTTGTTCCTGGTTCAAGGGCAGAAGCGCAAAGAAGGCAGGCTTTTCTTTCTTTATCTTCAAATTCTGTTAATAATGGCCAGGCCATAAAGATCCGGCCGTTAGCCACCGTCATGTGGGGCCCGGCGCCGCCCTGGTAAGGCGCAACAATATTGGAGACGCCGGTTACAATAGTCCAGGCCGCCGTGCCCGATAAATAGGCAAAAGTAACATTCCTGGCGGTATTATCGGCCAGGCCGTAACCGCGCGACCAAAAATATGCATACCCGGCCGGGCTGTGAGTAACATAACAAAACTCGCCGGCGTCGCCCATTAATATCGGGGTACCCCATGAGGTACCGGTGCCGTTGCCCTCGACACAATAGGAACGGTCTACCGGGCCTTTTTCATAAGCAATAAAAATACGGTTGTTCAATTTGGTAATACTTATATTACACATGTGCTGGGTGTTTAAATAGGCAAGCGTCGGCGTGCTCCACGTCGTGCCGGTGCGCTTCATATAATACAACCCGTAATTGATCTCCGCAAAGGCGAAATGGATGTTGCCGTCGGCGTCAAATTCCGCCGATATGTTACGGTGCGGTTTGGGATTGGTCTCGTTCGGCTCGTCATCCAGGCTGTATACATTATAACCACCGTCCGGTATCTGTTCGGTCGACGACCACACCCCGGCAAAAGTGCGGTATTTGTGGTATATGTTCCCGCCCCGGCACCAGAATACGTGCAGGGACTTGTCCACCGGGTTAACCGCTGCCCACGGACTGTACGCTTCTACCGAACTATCCAGGGTATAGGTGGCAATGAACTCTATGTCATCGGCAGTTACCGCTCTGCCCGGTTGCGCTAAAAAGAATAAAGCGACAGACAACAGCAATAACATTACTTGCCTGTATGCTTTGTGCATTGTTTTACCTGATAAAATTAAACGCATTTTTTTACTCTCTCCTCTAAAATGGGATAAGATACCACAATTTTACTACGTTAATACTCTATTTTATCAATAACAGCTTGTTCTTTAATATTTTCTCTTTATACTGCATCACGTAAAAATAGACGCCGGTTGCAACGGGTGCGCCCGCATTATCGCGGCCATCCCATACGACTGCGTGCATTCCAGGACTTTTATTGCCGTTCACCAGCGATTTAACGCTCCGCCCGGAAATATCAACAATTTCCGCTTGCACATGCCCCGCTTCGGGCAATGAAAATTTTATAGTCGTTTCCGGGTTGAATGGATTGGGATAATTATTATATAATTCAAATCGTTTCGCTCGTTTTACATCTGAAACATTCATGTCGGCGCAATCGGCCGGATTGAATGACAGGGTTAAACTTGTCCTTCCCAGGTCGTTTCCTGCTTCATCATAAAACTCGATCGTAACTTCGTCGCCGGCCTGCCAGCCGCTTTCACTATTGCCCAGTTGTGCATACCAGTAATTATCCTTTATATCACAACCCGGTGTTTCTCCGGAGACCAGCATGGCAGCGCCGGACTCGTTTTTAACTGTAAAGCGTACATCGCTAATATCTCCCGTAGTGTTGATTTTGCCGTACACCAGGTGCGGAACCCGGTTCGGAAGAGTAACAATTGTTGCCGGTTCGCCCGGACCGGTTCTTTTCGCCAGCGCCGTTCCCGGCCACACACTGCCCTGCGTCACATTCACATAATAGGGATACCCGGTCGCAATCGCAAAATTGGTAAAATCCAGGCCGGGTACATACTGGGTGTAACCCTGAGATGTCGCATTCCATTTGGCCACGGAATTACAATAAGCAATATCGTTCAACAGGTCGACCGCAGTGGTCAAAGTTGTTTTATCCAAAGGCAACATTACTTCGTTAAAATCGGTCGTTGCTGTAGTGACCAGGGTAAAGGAAGGATCGGTAACCACGCCGGTGAGGGTAAACACACTGCCGGCGGTCACATTCACATAATAGGGATAGCCGTCGACCACGTTAAAATTGGTGAAATCCAACCCGGGCACATACTGGTCATATCCCTGGGTGGCGGCATTCCATTTCGCCACCGAGTTGCAATACGGGATCGTGTTCATCATATCGGCAGCGGTGGCAATTGCGCTGTTATGCAGGGATAAAGCTATTTCATTAAAGTCCGTAGTTGTCGTCGTCACCAGGTTGTAATCAAACTTGCCAAAGCACTCCGAAAGCGGGCCTTGCCCGGTATTTTTAATTGCGGTTACACGATAAAAGTAATTAACCGCAGGATTGCCCACCGTCACCCCCGTATCGGTCCATTGTACGCCGTCGGTCCCGGCGTCGCCATCGCTAACTGCCGAAGCAACCCGGTTGCTGCCGCCGTTCACATCCGCTTCAAAATTCGCTGTGGTACCCCGGTACACATTATAGCCGGTCGCGCCATCCACAGCGCCCCAGGTCAAAGTCAGCCGGTTTTGTGCATTTATAGTTGCGCCACTGATCTCAGGCGCGCCTACATTGGCGGAGCCGCCCATGTTCAGTTCGGTGTCGGCTTGTACATTGGTATAATCATGCGCCGAACCGTCGGTCAGCACAACGCGAATATCGCACGTGGTATATGCGCCGAGCCCAAAATGCAGCGCGGTCTGGTTCTGACACAGGTACGAATAGTTGGAAACCGATTCCTGATAGCCGAGCAGATAATTATTATCTCCCAGGTGACCCGGCTGATATATCGATACTTTGGAACCGAAACCACCGTAATCGCCGCCCGGGCCCACACACAACACCCGCACGTAATGATTATCGGAATTCAGATCATTGCGGAACAGAAAATTATTATCACCGCGCGAACAGGCCATATAGATATCCAGGTCGCCGTCATTATCGATATCGCCCATGGCGCCGCCGCGCACATCCCCGGCGTCCACTTCCAGCGCCGGTTGACTGCTATAGGTCAGGTTGCCATCGCCGTCATTCAAATACAATTTTGTGGTCGTGCCGGGATCCTGCTCGCTGTTGCGCTGCATGAACAGGTCCAGGTCGGCGTCGTTATCCACATCGCCAAATAAAATTGAATATCCACTGATTGGGATATTATAAGTGGTTGTCCGGTCGGTAAAATAACCGTTGCCGTTATTAATAAAAGCTCTCATCAAAGGCAGCGCCACGCCCGGCGTGCCGTAGGGCATCACGAACAGGTCCAGGTCGCCGTCGGTATCTATATCCACAAAAGTAGCGCCATGGTGCCGCACTCCGTCAGTGCAGGCGATGCCGCGCGCCGCCGCTCCTTCCGTATAATTGCCGCTGCCGTCATTAATGAACAGCCAGTTGGGCTTGCCGCGCCGGCACATATATATATCCTGGTCGCCGTCGTTATCGATATCCGCCGCGGTAGCGCCCTGCCGGCCATAGGTGACCGGGTCATTGGTGGGGCCGTCGCAGCCGTTGTGCACCCGCGTAAAGGTGCCGTCGCCGTCATTCAGGTATACTTCATTTATTGTATTATAAGTATCGGCGGTAGAACCCCAGTTCAATACAAACAAGTCCAGCCAGCCGTCATTATTCATATCAACCGCCACCGAGCCGCGGCTGTAACTCTTTTCAGCAGACAAACCGCAGGTGGTCGTTATTTCAGTAAACACACCGCTGCCGTTATTACGGTACATCCGGTTCCGCCCCGAAGCCTCGCCGATATAGACCGGCTGGTTGGAATAGAACAGATCCAGGTAACCGTCATTATTCCAGTCCGCATTCAGGATACAGTGCGTATGACCAATATCATTAACACCGCAGGCCGCCGACGAATTGATAAAAGTATTATCGCCCTGGTTCAAATATAAAATATCCGTCATGGCCAGCGCCCCGGCGTTGGTATAGATAAAATCATAAAAGCCATTCCGGTCGAAATCGCCAAAGCTGACGCCGTGCCCAAAGGTTTTTATATCGGCAGGATCATCCGTGGTCTTTTCCACGGCTTTTAATCCTTCCACGCCGGCCGCATAAGTAATATTGGTAAAGCTCAGGCCTTCGGTTGGCGGGGGTGGAGTGCCGCCGGTGGTTAAAATCGTCAGGTTGGAATAGATCGGCCCCGGCTGGCCGGTGGAATACTGGTTATCACGACCCAGAAAAATGTAACGGAAAGGTTCTTCTGGGTTTGTAAAAATCAGTTCAACCTTTTTTACCCCGTTGAACAGGAAAAAGATGTTGGACTGGGTCCAGACAATTTTAAATTCATACGTGGCGCTGGTACTCCAGGTAGCGTTTTGCATGGTCCGCTCTTCCTGGCGGCCGTTAACCACCCACTCAGCAGCGGCCAACAGCTTGAATCCCGCCATACCTGCACCGTCGGAATAACTTGTACCGGTGCGCAGGTTGGCTGTGGTACCCGCCGGATTGGCGCCATCAACTGAGCCAATCGCACGAGAATACAGATTGACAATGTTTTGTTTATCGGCAACATTTTGCGTGGCCGGGTTGAAATTGGTAACATCCACCTTTAACGTGCCCTCGGCCGGTAAATTCGCCGGCAGGGTGATCTTTAACTGGCTGCTTGAAGTCGTTGCCCGCCAGCCCTGGCCCGCCAGAAAAGTCCCGCCGCTGTTCACCATGGTGCCAACCCCGGAGCCGCTGTTATCATACAGGTCATCCGAATACAACACATTGGTATGCGTCGGTGGAGTTGCGCCGATGGCGTTCATCGCCAACAGAAATATTAAAATAAATGTTGCTACATACTTCATAATATTTAATCTCATTCCAATTCCTGTGTTGTCAATTCCTGTTCATTTCTTGGCCTGTTTATAATATGGCAAACCGGTTAATTTGCGAAAAAAAAAACGAGAAAAAATAAAAAAATTGAACTTTTAATTCTATTGCTGCATATTACACATTATCCGCTTTATTGTATTGCCATACCCTTTCAGGCTTAAAATTAAGTGAGATACCTGACATCCTGTACATTACTTTATATCTTGTATGCTCAATTCATGCTTATTACTTAATTTAAAAAAATCATGCAAATCTGTTAATTTACACAAAAAATGATTATAGAACAATAAGAACCTGACTTGTTGTAGTACCATGCCGCATTTTAAGCATTCTTTTGCTCCGAACTTGATCCCTGCGCTCAAAAACATGCTCCGTTCCTTTAACATATTTGATACAATATCTCCATTAATACCGCGTTATTGTTTATGAGTAATTCCGTATATAATACAGCAATCATGGTAATTTGCATATAGTTATTAAATATTTTTTTAACTTTTATATATTTCATTCTCGCTTCTTGCTTATACAAGCAGTTAGCCGGTTTATTACTGACGGCCGAACCGGCCGCTTATTTCAATAAAACCGCCTTGATTGCTTTCTTGAATCCGGCGGACTGCATGGCCACAATATAAGCGCCGCTGGCAACCGGGGTTCCGGGATCATCCCGGCCATTCCACACCACCCGGTATTCGCCGGCCTCTTTTATGTCATCGCTCAGCGTTCGTATTAATTGCCCGCTGGTGTTATACACTTTAATGCTGATCTGCGCCCGTTCCGGTATGGAAAATTTTATAGTCGTTTCCGGGTTGAACGGGTTCGGGTAATTCTGCGCCAGGTCAAAGCGCTCCGGCTGTTTTTGCGCCTGTATCGTTCCGGCGTTATCAAAAGCAGCGCCGGAAAGCCGCTGTTCAACTACCGCCAGCGCTTCGCCATTCTGCCCATACAGGGTGATGATAAGCGTTTCTCCCGGCGTCCAGTTCGATCTGAATCCCGCCGTTTGCACCAGCAGGTAATTCTCATCCAGGCGGCAGCCCGGCGAATCATGCCTTAAAATATCATCGGGCCGCGCAGCAATGGCGGCGCTAAAACTACTCACCTTCATGCCGCCAATCTCGCCATAAACCAGGTGCGGTGCCCGGCAAGCCATGATCGCCGGTTGAGTTACAATCGTCAAAACATTTTTTAAACTGCCGCGTTCCGGCCAGGTCGAGTTGCCGGTAACATTGACATAATACGGGTACCCGGCACGGACATCAAAGTCCGTAAAAGGCAATTCCGGCACATACTGCTCATAACCCTGCGTATCCGTATTCCAGCGCGCCACGCTGTTGCAATTTGCAATATCGGTAACCAGCGCCGAGGCTTTATTGACAACAGCTTTATCAAAGGGCAGCATAATTTCATTAAAATCGGTCAGAGTTGTGGTGTGTAACTGAAATTGCGGGTAAACCGGTTCGCCGATTAACGTTATAATGCCGTTCGCCGTAACATTCACATAATAGGGATAGCCGGGTTGCAGGGCAAAGTTGCTGATACTTACTCCCGGCACATATTGTTCATAATTCTGCACATCGGTAGACCAGCGCGCAATGGAATTGCAGTTCGGCGCCAGCGCCATTAAATCGGCGGCGGTAGCAATACCGGCCGGCATCACCGGAAGGGCTATATCATTATAGTCGGTTTTTGTCGTGGTTTTCAATTCATATTCAAACTCGCCTATGACTGCTGAAACGGCGCTCTCCTCAGTCCCGCGCAGCGCCGTTACCCGGTAAAAATAATTGGCTGCAATATTACCCGTTACATTCCCTGTATCCGTCCATTGTATACCGGTCTGTGTTGAATTGCCGTCCTGAATGTTTTGCGCTGCACGGTTACTGCCGGACACCTTATCCGCAATAAAATCTGCCGCCAAGGAGCGATAAATATTATACCCGGTGGCCCCGGTGACCGCCGTCCATGTCAAAGTCAGATTATTGACGCCCGCTTTCGCTGCCGTCAATGCGGTTGGGGCGGTCAATTCGCTATAGCCATCGATATAAATATAACTGTTCTTGACTTCCGTATCCGTTCCCCCGGCTCCGGTGGCAACCAGGGTTACCTGGTAACTGCCCGGGGCATTATAAACATGCTGGGGATTAACTGTGGCAACATGTGCCGAGCCATCGCCAAAATTCCAGTCAAAAGTCGTTGCGTTGGTGGAAAGATTGGTAAACTGCACCGTCAACGGCGCTTTGCCGGTCAGCGGCGTTGCCGAAAAATCCGCCGCCGGAGGTTGATAATTCACTACTATATAGCCGCTCTTGATCTCGGTATCGGTTCCGCCTTCACCGGTGGCGGTAAGCGTAACCTGGTAACTGCCGGGTGTATTATAGCTATGCTGCGGATTCGTTTGGGCGCTGTGCACCGACCCGTCGCCAAAATCCCAGTCGTAAGTAGCGGCGTCGGTGGAAAGATTGGTAAACTGCACCGCCAACGGCGCGTAACCGAAGGTCGGCGTTGCGGAAAAATTGGCGACCGGCGAGACGATAACCTGGTCGCGTTTGATATACAACACCAGGTCCTGATTAAAAGTGGGGAACGTCAGCGTAACCGCTTTACCTCCCTCGATGCCGGTTTGTTTATATGCCGTATAATAGGTTCCGTTCGAGGGATTATAAAATTCAGCCGTAAACGTGCCGGCGCCAAGCTGCACTTTGATTGTGGCCGAATTGGTAATCGCATCCGGAATAACGGACAGAGACTGAGTATTGTCCGGCCCGTTGCACATATAAATAACAATTTCTTTATCCGAAGCAATGCAGCGTTCATACAAGGACGACGGATTATTGGTGATAAGGGCATTATTGGGCCGCATCTTCCAAAATTCAGTCTTTTCCCAAAACGGGCGAATATATTGCAAATACTCGCTACCGGGCCCATTATAACTGAGGTCTAATATTCCTTCGCAGCCATCCTCGGAATGATAGGCCCAGTAAGCCCCGGCTAAATTCCAGGTCCAGTATTGCTTGCGCCGGTGAATACCACAGTTATTGGTATGCCGGTTTTCGCGCGCGGTTTCATCGCACCAGCCCGGTTTGTTATAACCGGTTATACGATTTGCTATGGTATTAATTTTATTCAAACCGTGATCATTCGCCCGGGCCCAATGATTTATAGCAACATCTACCCAATCTTCACCTCCCCAGGCGGCATCTTCGGTGCTGCGGCGCGCCGGGGCTACCAAATGCCCATAAGGATCGTTCTGGTGAATATAATTTGCCACCTGAACCAAAAAGTCTTTACTATCTATCGGAATATCAGGATCGGTATCATTGAACTCATTATTGATTTGAAATAAAATAATGGAAGGATAACAAGCTAACCTCGCCAGCATATAATCAAGGTAACGTTGTGTATGATTCCACGCCAGTGTTGTGCGCAGACTGGAAAACAGCACCGCTTCACCATATATATCCCGCTCGGCGGCATAGCGGATTATATCATCGACTTTTTTCCAGAAATCAACATTGAAGCGGGTATAATCCGGCGACGTCCGGCTACCGCCAAATGGCCAAACATCAATATAGGGAGACTTGGATGAATAATCAAATTCCAATCCAAAACGGATACAATTCAAAGTGTTGGTTACCATTTTATCGAAAAATGGTTGGTAGGTTGCTGCGCTTGTTCCTGCAATTAACCAGGCGGTTTTAGAACAAATGAAAGGATGCCCGCCGTTCTTGTACTTAAATCGTGTGGGATATTCCGGGTCGGCAATTATAAACCCGTGTTTCTCGCCGCTCGTTGTTGCCGAAAAACTGCCGGAGAACTGTTGGCTGCCCAAAGCATCCTGGAAGGTTATTTGATAACTGTAAGAACCGGCTTGTTCAGGACAGAAACGCACCAGGTATTGGCTGCCGGTCGCGGAATTACAGAACCCCTTGACGGTTTTTTGTCCGTATGGCGTAGTAAATACGGCGGTAACGGTTGTCCCGGTAAAAGGATTGCCGGTTGCCGGGCTGGTTACAGTCAAGGTGATCTCTAAAATATCATACACCGCAATGCTCGATGTATGTGTCTCCTTACTTACTGTTCGTGCATGTAAACCGGATGATACAATTAACAATAACTGTATCAAGATAAAACAAATTTTGCTGAGCCTGCTTTTCACCATCTGCCACTACCTGTTGTAATTTATACGTTTACGTTACAGTTATTTTTCACCATTATCAGTCTAACATAAATACGCAATTTACGTACCCGTTTTAAGTTTTTTAACAATTCAGAGGTGTCTACCAGGAACGGGGATTTTACTAAGGGGAGTTAAAGGTAATTAAAAATACTGTAAATAACTTATTCCTTTGGGGGTTTAAAACTGATTTTGACAATTTTTTTGCTCATATAGCCTGCATCAGTTTCCAGAATGCAATTATATACTCCCGGACTAACAGCCTGACCTTTTTCATTCAAACTGTTCCATTCGATATTATAATATCCCGGCACAGCCGGTTTATCATACAACTTTCGTACATCTTCATTTAACATATTCTGTATTTTTAACAGAACATTGTTCTTAACATCTTCTGGTAACTGAAAAGAAATACTGGTCGATTCGATAAATGGATTGGGATAATTCTGGAATAATGTAAAAATATCATTCTTTTTTATAGATACGCTCACCGGACGGCTGTAATTATACGAACCGTCGGCGCTGGTCTGCCGCAATCGGTATGAGATCAACCCGGTCTTGCCCGGATGATCTTCATAGTTGTATTCGTGCTGAGTAAAATGCTTGCCCTGTCCCGAAATAAAACCAATTTGCAACCAGTTTTCATCTTCTATAAACCGGCGCTCTATAGAGAAACCGATATTGCCAAGCTCATGCGCTGTTACCCAGTTTAATACTACACTCTGTTTTGAGGCAATAACAACAAAACTGGCCAAAGCTACTTCTGATGAATAATCTTTAGAATCTCCGGTTCGTGGCGACCATGGGGACATTGCGCGACCTGTTAATAAAATTCAAGGTTTTAAAAACTATTGTATGAGGTTCTTTTCAAAGAAAAGCCCGGATCGGAATATTTATAATTTCCGATCCGGGGATCATACTTATTTCATTTTAAGCATTTTACAAATAGCTTTATTTTCACCGCTTACGAGCATGTAAAAATAGGCGCCGGAAGCGACTTCCCGGCCATTGTCATCCAGGCCGTTCCATTCTACTTTATAATAACCCGGCTTTACCATGCCGGAGACTAAACTCCTCACTTTACGTCCCAACAGATCATAAACAGACAATTCGGTATTCTCGCCGTTATTTTCCGGTATCTCAAACTCTATCCACGTATCGGGATTAAATGGATTCGGGTAATTCTGGTGTAAGACAAACTTTTCCGGTGCAGCAACGGTAATCGCAATTTCCGGGCTCAGCGTAGCCGTGCCGTCCGTGTCAAGCTGCCGCAGGCGGTATTTTACCACCCCGCCGCTTTGAATATCGTCGCGGAAGGTATAGCTTTTGCCGACAGTCGTAGTGCCCGCGCCTTTAATAAATGCCAGTTTACTCCATTCATTTTCCAGGTCTGTTCGGCGCTCAACATCAAAACCCAGATTATTGGTTTCGCTAACAGTCCGCCACAACAGGGTGATATACTTTTCCTGCTGCTTGGCTGTAAACCCGGCCAGTTCTACCGGGGTGGTAACTGTGGTGGCTACATTGGAAAGCCCTGCCCAGTTGGGCACTTCATCGCCGGTGCGCATGCGGAAATAATAGGTCTCGTTTGGATTTAAACCGCTAATCGTAATTGTCTGGGTTGCGCCGGGTGTACCAGGCACAGGTAAAGATTCCACATTAACCGCATTTCGCCACCAGGTATTGATGTCTGCATTTGGTTCTTGTGTACTAAAGCGAAAAATATAATATTTGGCGTTCCCACCACCGACGCCGTCGTCTCCGGGGGTTGTCCAGGCTAATGTCACCGAATTATTGTTAACATTGGAGATACGTAAATCAGATACAATAGCCGGTGCGGTTACATCATAACTCTGCGCATCACTGGTTATGACTAACGGCAGCATGCTGTATTGCCGGAATACCTCGGCGCTGTCTACAGGTAAATTGGCGCCGGCAAAATAAAATTTTAAACCGAAATTCAGGGTATCGCCGGGGGAGATATTATTCATATATTTCACACCCGTATCCCCCCAGGACTTGCCATCGCCGGTATCCGGCGTGCCGTCATTCGTTCCGGAAGCTGCATCGATATAATATAAATACTGGTTATTGCCGACATTTGAAATCAACATCTCTGTCAACAATGTTCCCTGTGAGCCGGTCTGCATCCACCAGTTCCAGCCATAACGCGGCAGGAAAAGACGCGGTACCCCGGCATCATTTTTTGCATCAATTATTGCTCCATTTGGCCATGCAGCTGCAAAACCTTCTGTGGAAGCAAATAATTTCATCAGGTTGGCGTTGGTATTCAAGTCAAACGACAACCGGAATAACGAAGCCGTAAAACCATTTGGCAGTACTATAGTTTTTGGCATAACCATGGTAGAAGAATTTGGATAAAACTTGAATATCAGGGTAAAAGGAATCGGATAGGTAACCGTCGTTAAACCAAGACTAATTTTATATTCAAACTTGGCTTTCCAGTTACGTAACACTCTCACCTTACCATCAACAAATTCAGGCGCGCCGTCTTTTTTCAAATGATCCTGTTCATTGATCTTGACGTCCATAGAACCAATCCCACCGACTACACTCAAATCAATAGTACCATTCAACCGCAGTTTCATCCGTTCCAGAAAATCGACGTTCGTACCGCCTCCTGTCGTAGGTATAATAACATTCGACATCAATCCCTTATTACTTTCAAAGCCTAAAGTATAAAAGGAACTGGTAATATCGTCGGCGCTGCTATTGGCAGTTATCATATCGGCAGTAGCCGGATGCCCCCCCGGATCGTCGGTGCGATAGACATAAAAATATCCATTGTTTCCATAATATGGATCGGTTACCTTGATCTCATACCTGGAATACGCCCGGGAACTGACATCACTGATCCACTTGTTGGCAGGAGCCCTGTCGCCGCGCTGCTGATCCAGGAATACCAGTTCGTCTTTGGGTGATAGTACATTATTAAGACCTGAAAAAAGGTACTTGTTATCATCACCCTTTTCATCAACCTGGGAAGCGGTGACAGTCCAGGTATCTGATCCGGCATTATAAGAATAAACAACCAGGTTGGCTGTATTGCTGGTCAACAAATTTGTGAGAGAATCACCGGTAACCACTATCGGTTCAAATTGCCGGTTTGCGGCGGCTATAAGATGCGCCTGAAATAAAAATAAACTTGTAAAAAAAACTACTACTGAAAACAATAATTTAATGGCGCATTTATTTACATAATTCATAAGCGCTCCTTCCAATATCATAATTCTCGGTGGAGGGATGCGGTAATAGTAATGTTTTCTATTTAAATGCTTTTATGGCATCTTCCACGCTGTCTAATGTATCAAAAATTGTGATCAATTTTGTGATCATAAACAAACTTTTAACTTTTTCAGTAACCCGGGCCAGTTTTAAATCGCCGCCGGCATTCCGCAATGTTGTCATGGAGCCCATTAAAGCGCCAAGACCGGTACTGTTCATCCAGGTCACTTTACCTAAATCTATAACTACCTTTTTCACACCATTATTCACCAGTTCTTTGACTTTGGTATGAATCCCTGATGTTTCTGGCCCGCCCATTAATTTCCCCTTTAATTCAATTACTGCAACATCTCCCTGCATTTGTTCTTTAATTGCCATTTTAAATCCTCCACTAGATATTTAATTGAGTTTTTCGATTTTTAAGATAAAACATTTTTGTCAAGAAATCAACTGATTTTAAAAGGGTATTTTTACTAATTCCTTCATCCTAAAACAGACTTGGCGCCATATACTTTTTTGCCTCGCTATTATTGGGATTATACTCTATGGCTTTACTGAAAATTGTATAAGCGCGTTCCGGCCAGCCGCTCTGAATACAATACTTGCCGATCTGGATCAACTTTTTATCTATTTCATTATTACCCTCTATTTCTTTGAGCAAACCGGCAAGGCTTTGTTCAGTTGCGGTTGTTACATACTTTTCATTTTCCACCAGGTAAAGCATCACAACCAGGTTATTTTTGTAATCCCGCAACAACAATTTGATCTGTCTAATCCCTTCACTGAACAACACCCGCATCTTTTCCACGTAATTATCTAAAAGTACTTTTAATTGCGCGTAATCCTCTGTATCAGTTTTATAAAATTCCAGCATATACTTGATTTCCCGCGCTACTGTCGCTTTGTGGAATAGTAAACCGACATTGTTCATAAATTCGATTTCATCCGTATTGGGTGTATACTTGGCTGCTTTTTCAAACTCGCCATGTTGTGGGTCTATCAGGCGCTTAAAAACCAGATGCAGATCTTCTTTCGCTGTATATAACAACTCGGAAAATTGCTTCATTTTTTCAAAGGGCAGTTCCTTGCCGGAATGGTAATCCTGAGACAGTTTGGAAAAAATATTACGGGCGTGAAAATAATCTGCTATCACCTTACGGATAATCCAGGGTTTGTTGGTTTCCACAAAGGGGCTTATAAAAGTTGTCATATCCTCACCTTTTTCTTTTATAAACAACGTTTTTCCCAGGCACATTCCTGTCAATAATTACCTGACTGTGATCCCGGCAACATCCTTTAATAATGAATAATCCTGCGCTTGTCAACTTGCATGCTGACCGCATAGTCGTTTATCAATTTCTCTACTTGTTGTAAATCTGCATACTTGCGCATATCTATACTATTTACTTGTTCTTCATTTCGACATAACCAACTGGCAAGAATAGCAAGCCGTTTGTCGGCATCAGGCGTTGCACCGCCGGTAAAAAATAATTGTGCCCGGCGGCGGAATTCCTCGGGACCTGAGCCGTCGGTTTTATAATCAATACATTCATAATCACGGCCCGGTTTAATTAAATACAAGCGGATCATATCTGGCTCCACTCCCGGCAACAACAAAATCCGCTCATACAAGGGTGCGGTTCTGTTATCGCGTTCATGTACTGTAACCTGCTTGTTGATCTGCGGATGATACTCTTCAATCAACTGTTGTTCCAGCAGTAATGCTTCCAACTCTGAACCTGTCAAGGTAATGTTTATTTCATAAACCTGTTCGCGGATCATTTCCAGCTTTTTCCCTGGTTCTTCCATTTCCAGAAAATAAGAATGCAGCCGGCGGCGTAAATTTTTTGATTTACCCACATAGATCACCTGTCCCGCCGCGTTTTTCATTACATAAACACCGGCAGATTCCGGCAGACCGGCTAAAAACAATTCATCAAAGGCATAGCCTTTATAGTCTATCTTAACTTTATCACCGCTTTGCAGGTTGATGAGATCATCTATCCCGGCATACCCCTGGTTCCGGCAATGTAGCCATATATTTTTGAATTGCTCAATAAATGCACTAAATTGCAGCTCCGGAGCTGCGTCGGTATATGCTTTTTCTCCCAACACAATGGAAAGCTGCGCCGCATTTTGTATTGCGCTTCCCGGATACAGCCTTTTTGTCAATCGGTACAAGGAGATTACCGGAACCTCCCGACGCCGGCCAGTTGTCTGCGCAATAACTTTGCGCAAGGTCGAAATCTGGTTACCAAAACCATCAAAAACCAGGGGACAGTTACCAATCATTTCCACCAACTGTCGGAAACGTAATTCCACAACCGGATTGTTATTTACCCCGTTAAATTCATGACTTGACAGTGTAATCCGGCTTTCTTCCTTATCGTCAGTGAACCGGGCGCAGAACAAAACGGCCCCACTGAAGAATGATGGGGTTCGCGCCGGTACTATCATACACAAGCATACCGGCTGCTTTGCCAATTGTACAGGTTCGGCTTTGCTACGTAATGCCAGCATTCCGGCGCCGGTTATATAGATCTGACTACTGTCCTTGACAATACCTTGCAAAAGCATCGTTGCCGTATCCGCATTGCCGGTTTTGATTTTCAGCACCTGTTCCACTACCTCAATTGCGGATACCGGAACGGATTTACCCTGCAGATATTTTTCAATAGATTCCTGCATAGATGCAGCCTGTTATACCATTTTAGCCTTGCCAAAAACCGCAGCGCCGATTATGCCGCCAATGGTGCCAAAGATACAATCGAGCACAAAATTACCTAAAATATTCAACAGGAAAAAACCGCGTGCCACCGCCGCAGTGCTGAACTCTTCCAGTAACGGACTGATATCCAAATCATTAATATGCGTTGACAGCAATTCGATCAAATCACGGCTCATGGCGCCAAACACGGCGTTTAATACTCCGCCGGCAAAAGCGCCGATCAAACCGGCTACCAAACCCATCATTGCGCCTTCAGAAAGACTCACCGACCGGCCGTCTTTAAGATTGTTGCGGTACAAATAAATGGTCAACATCCCCCCGGCCATGATGCCTGAACAACAGGCGCAATTCACCAGGTTCAACAATGGAATACCGGTTACTGCGCCGATAAACAAACCGCCCCATAAAGCGTTTACATACTTGCTTTGCTGCTGTTGTGGTTGTGAAGGATTCATCTCTTCCATAATTACCACTCCTGCTAAAGTACACTTTACTCTGCCGGTTCACCGGCACAGGTTTTATGTGTTACTTAAAAAAACACGCCCAAATCCCGCAATTCTTCATCATTGATAGCATTCAAAGTAAACTGCGGTAGCGCATCGGCCATAGGGACGGTGATGATCTCCATACCGCGCACTCCCACCATCAAACCCGATTTCTTTTCGTGCAACAGGTTTACTGCGCTGCGTCCGAATCGCTGGCCAAGATTAATATCAAAGGCGTTCGGCGCCAGGCCGCGTAAACTAAAACCGACGTTGGACTGCCGTACCCGGCTTAGACCGACTCCCAACTCCTGCGCAATAAAACGCTGAATAATGATACCCACTCCGCCCAGTTTCATATTGCCGTGCGGATCAATTTCCGGTTGTTCCGTAAGCATAGCCCGCAAGGTATCATCGGCAGAATTTGCCGCCACGGCTTTTTTAAAAATCGGGTCGCTTTGGTTAAAATTAACACCTTCCGAAACAACCAGGTTGACATATCCCCGTTTATCATTCAACTCCCGGACCCGCGTCATGAGCGCAGATAGACTGAAATTCTTTTCCGGCACCAAAATAATATCGGCGCCGCTGCCGACACCGGCAAAAAACGCCAGCCAGCCGGCTTTGCGACCCATTACTTCATTAACCGACATTCGCGCATGGGTTTCCGCAGAGACGGAGGTACTTTTAAATGCTTTAACGGCAAAATCAATTGCTGTATGCGCACCCAGCATCCAGTCCGTACAACTGATATCATTATCAATGCTCTTGGGAATTGCAACAATGGGGAACTTGATCTTGTGCATTCCCAGCGCTGTGCTCACTGTATCATTGCCGCCGGTGGCAATAATTGCATCAACGCCCAGTTTGTTCAAGTTGCGCAGCATCTTGTCCGGCGCCCAGGATTTGTTTTTATCGCTGAACGGCGCAAAACGAGACGACCCCAGTATTGTACTGGGCGAATCGAAAATCCGTAGTGCATCGTTCGCATCCAGCGGCAACACGGAATCTTCGACCTCATCGGCGGCCAAACCTTCGAATGCCTTTTTCACTCCAATAAAAGTATCATTGTATTTGCCAGCGCCCTGAATTATTGCCCGGGCTATTGCCGAATTGATCCCCGCACAGTCTCCACCGCCTGTTAAAAATGCTATTTTCACCGGATTTCCCTTTCTCTATCAATCAAAATTTTGCCGGGGTATTACTTCATAGACCGGCAAATATATTTATTTACAGAATTTTGTTAATATAAAAAAATTACCGGTAAAAATAAACAACAATCGTTTACCCTTATACCTACCCCTTGATAAAAAAACTTCAATTATTCCTAATTAGCTTCTGTTTTCCAATCTCCCGAGACTGTATGAAGAGGAATTGTTTTTTATTATACAGAGATTTGGAGCTTGATTAAAAAATGACTTTTGTAGAGGTGAAGCATTTGTTCCAGAATTTTTCAAATAGTTAAAAATATCTTTGTAAAAATGCTTCACCCCTTCCAAGGTTTTATAGTAATTTGATAGTAAAGTGATAACCACGATGCTTTGAAATGCAAAGTCCTTATTATAAATAAAATAACTGCTTGAAAGGGAAAAGAGATTCCTGATCACTCTCGTTTCTGATCGGGAGATAAGGAACGAGAAAATATAAACTGATATTATACTGTCAGGAATTCCCTGACTGTCGCTTTTTATTATATCTGTATCCACCGGCAACAATAACGAGTAAAAGTACTCCTCCTGCCAGTACTGCTACCGACATGGGGTTGGTCGTTGCCGGCCCCGGATCGCCATACAGCGTAAAAGCCGCCCAGAAAAACGGGTGTTGATAATAAAGACCATTCGCATTGTCAGCAGTTGCAAGCAAGTTACGCCGGGCGCAGGCCAGCGCATCGGCGCGGGTCATCTTCTTTTGCAGGTAATAACGGTAAAATTCCGGCATTAACAAAGAAGTAAAACGGTCATCCACTTTCCAGTGCGAAACCAATGCAGCACAGGCGCCGGCGCTGAGAAATAAGCGCGGTAAACCCAGTACACCTTCTGCGACAACATTTTTCCCGCGTCCCGTCTCACACGCGCTGAGCGTTACCAGGTCACAATCTAGCTTTATTGATTTTATTTCATATCCCATCAGAATGCCATCATCAGTACTATCGTTACCTGTTGATAATATCAACCCAGAAAACGCATCAAAACTGGTATCGACAAAGGCATGGGTAGCAAAATGCACAATATTGTATTGCCAGGCTCGCTTTAAAAATGCCTGTTCATCCGCCTGCTCATGTTTAATGAGTTGAGCATTACGGACAATTTTCTTAATACTCCGGCCTTCATGGTCGGCAAAGGGCAAGGGAGCAAAACTCCAGCCGGTGCGGGTACGTAATGCACGTACATTATCGGTTAACTCATTAGCAGGATTTTGGGGATTTGCCAAAATCAGCATTGATTTCCGACCGGGGAACGATAGCTTTTTCCCCCTAAAAACAGCGCTGGTTGGACTGTAAAAAAAAGCATGCTTCTGTTGTAAAAAGTTTTGTGCATATACAGGTGCATCAGTTGGTGTATAAATAGATTTATCCGGTTTTTGTTGTAATAGTATTTCAAAAGGCAAACATGACAGCGCGCCCTCCGGAATAATGAGCAGACGTTCCGGTAAAACAAACCGTTCTGCTACCGGTTGATATAATAGACTACATAAACGATAAGCAAGGCCGGCTCGAAACGGTATTTCTGAAATAGTCAAATCATTTACTTCCTGCATCGGCACCACAAGCGCATCAACTATTTCACGCAACGAATCCGGGTGAACGGCTAACGCAATCACACCGACAGTATCTTTAGTCGCTACCAGAGCAAATGAACATTGTTCGTCGATATGATACATAATCAATCCGCAATCATTCTTGTCCAGATTACGTTGCAGCATATTGAGACTGAATACAGAAAAACTGGGGCGTAAATGCATGGTATGCAATGAATCCGGTGAACTCATCTTTTGAGCAATGACTTGATACTTGGCGGCTTCAAGTTCACTCATTAAAAGGTCCCATTGTTCATTGGAATATGGAGTTCCTGCCTGCCTGCGCAAGTCGCGCTGTTTCCCTTGTAAATATCGGCACGCCTCCTGGTAAACCGTGTTATCATTTTCCGATATTTGACTGTTCTTTGGCTCCAGGATTTTATCTTTGAATGAACGGCCGCGTTGCATTTCCTCATAATAAAACAAACTATCCAGGTCGGCCGGATTTGCCGTTTCCAGATAACGATTATAGAAACATCTGGTCAGACCGCGATATATTTTGTAATTGGCCAGAAAATACCCGATACGTAACTCGTCCACCGTTATTCCGTCACGCGATGTTTCTGTATAATAAATTGCCTTTTGATAGTTTTTTATTGCTTTATTATAATTGGAAATTTTCTCGTAAATTTGTCCCTTCCGCCAATAAGCATTTTGTAATAAAAAAGGGTTATCTAAATCCAAACCAGCTTGAATAACAGTATCGGCAGTGCTTAATGCAGAAAAGTATTTACCACACAAACCTGAATTTTCAATTACAGATAAAAGATAATAATTGGTCTGATATTTCTCATTTGTTTTTGCCGAGAGCATATTTGCTTGCCTGAAATAATATTCGGCTTTTTCAAATTCCTGTTGTTTATTATAACTATATCCAATTAATGCCATGCACCATGCGCGGCATGCATATTCATTTTTTTGTGCTAACTGGTTAATTAAATGCCATAATACAGTTCGCCCTTTTTTATACTCACCACGTTTGTAGAATATATTTGCATGTATACCTGATAATTGAGTTGTCATATATTCATCGAGAAAATTCCCTTTTGCCGTTAATGCAAGCAATTTTTGGCATTCACGCTCTGCCATTTCATTTTGATATAGAGAATCATAGATAAAAATTTTTAAATGGATTATGTTCGCCAATAGATTTTTATTATCATTTTTTATTACATTTAATTCTAACTGCTCCAAATCATTCAAAGCCTGTGAATATAGTCCTCGCTTAAATTTTAACCATGCAATTCTATAGTTACAAAAATCAGAATTATCAAAATCTTGATATAGAATATAAGCATCCCTGGCTCTTTGGTAAAAATCCTGGGAAGGAATAAATTCTTGTTTATAAAAATATAATGCTCCTAAATATTCATAAACAAAAGTCAAGTATTCAGGCACATTAATAGCATTTCCTAAATCAAATGCAGAATGAAAGAATTTTATTGCTTTGTTATAGTCAGATTTGTTGTAATAAAGAAATCCCCATAAAAAAAGAAATTTGATTTTATAAACACAATTCTGATCATTTTGAGCGTATTCAAGACCAACCTGGATGATGGAATCCGCCTGGTCGTATTTTTTTAATTTTATCAAACTATAACCAAGAGTATATAATAGTGGTTCTTTTTCTATTACCTTTTTTTCAATATGGAGTATCTTATTTACTGTTTCGGCATAATTCGATTGCCAAAAATCCCGATAAATATAAAATACATCCCGGGTATTTTTTTCATACTCGGCAACAAACAGAGTATCTTTTGCCGTGGGTTGTATCGGTGAATAATAAAGAAATTTCCAATAATCATTACATAATCTTACCGGCGGGGCTTTACATTCCAGGGCGATATGGAACGCAGCAAACGCTTCGTTATATCTTTTTTGTTTAAAGTATAAATTAGCAAGCATCCATTGACTATAAAACCGGCATTCCGGTTTCATTGCAGCTTTCAAAAAAAATTGTTCTGCGCCCTGTAAATCCTTTGTGGACAAATATGTATTTAGTATTTTGTGAAAAACCATTTCAGATTCGGGGTAGCACGCCATATACTTTTCAAGCGCTCCAAGTTGTTCCAGGTATGGTTTTCCGGAAATTTTATTAAGGAATTGATACCAGGAAGCGTTGGAATTTTCTTTGGGAATTGATACAGCGGAGAAAAGAGAACCGGCAAAAAATAACCATAATATTATAAAATGAATACTAAACCGTTGCATACAATACCAGGGTCTGATGTTGAGTTGTTCAAAAAAATGACGATAGTGGTAATGAAAAAACAAGTAACTATGGTAGAAAGTTAAGAATAGTTTTACGGATAATTCCGGTAGGATAAAACTTTTCACAACAGGGGATATATTAATTACTAACCTGCTTTGCCTTCCTTCTTAACCGATTTCCATTTTTCAAAACTGCACCATATATCGAAATAATATCATCTTACAGCAATGGTCAAATCTTGTTCAGGTAATATAAATTATTTTTAGAGAAATGCAAATGTTATCTATTTTTTCACTATTTTTTCTTCTTTTTAAAAAACCAACACAGCCCAGTAATAATACCCAATACTCCCCCAGCCAGCGCCACTACCGGCATTGGGTTGGTCGTCGCCGGCCCCGGATCGCCATAGAGCGTAAAAGCCGCCCAGAAAAACGGGTGCTGATAATAAAGTCCATCTGCATCACCATCAGTTGCAAGCAAGTTACGCCGGGCGCAGGCCAGCGCATCGGCGCGGGTCATCTTTTCCTGTAAATACAAACGATAGAATTCAGGCATAAGCTGCGATGTAAAACGATCATCCACCTTCCAGTGCGAAATCAGCACAGCACGGGCTCCGGCGCCAAGGAACAACCGCGGCAGGCCGAGCACCCCCTCGGCTTGTACAACCTTGCCCCGACCGGTCTCGCAGGCGCTCAACGTCACCAGGTCACAATCCAACTGCATGGACTTTATTTCATATCCCATAATAATACCATCCCGGGTAGAATCCTCCCCCGCCGACAGGATCAACCCGGAAAAAGCATCAAAACTGGTATCAACAAAGGCATGGGTAGCAAAATGCATAATATTATACTGCCCGGCTTGCTGAAATACCACATCCTCTATCGCCTTGTCGCGGTTGAACAACCGGGCGCCGGGGGATAACTCTTTAATACGCTGCCCTTCAATATCGGCAAACGGTAAAGGCTCGAAACGCCAGCCGGTACGGGCGCGGAACTGTAGCATTTTATCAGCATTTTCTGCCATACTTGTATAAGGATTGGCAACAATCAACATTGCTTTTCTGCCCGGCCTAGTAAATTTCTTTTCCCTAAAAACCGCACTGGTTGGGCTATAAAAAAAAGCATGCTTTTGTTGCAAGAAATACCCGGCATAAACCGGGGGATCTGCCGGGGTATATACCGGTTTCTCCGGGGCTTGATGTAAAAGTAATTCAAAAGGCAGGTTTAAAAGCGCACCATCCGGCACAATAAATAATCGCTCAGGCAAATCATATCGCTCTGCAATTGGCTGGAACAATAATGTATAAAGACGATAGGCCAGGCGCGCATTGAATGGGATTTCAGAAATGGTCAATTCGTCTGATTCGCGTAATGGGATTACAAGCTGCATAACCATTTGTTGTAAAGTGTCCGCGTCAACAGAGAGGGGAACCACACCGGCTGTATCCAGAGTCGCTACCAACGCAAAAGAGCTGCTATCGTCGAGGTGATACATGATCAGTCCACAATTATGCCGGCGCAGGTTGTTTTGCAAATGCTCAAGTGAAAGTAAAGAGTTTTGCTGGTTTTTTGCCCGGTCATATTCCAGCGAATCCGGCGCATGTATTTTGCGGACAATCAATTCATACCTGGCGGCCTCCAACTCGCTCATCAACCGATCCCATTGCTCATCCGAATGCGAAACCCCGGCCCGCAAGCGCATCTCGCGTTGCTTTTGTTGCAAATTCACACATGCTTCGCTGAAAGCAGGATTTTCAGCGCCCGTTCCAGGTCTTTTCTGCTTTTCCTGAATAATATCTTTTAACGCCCGCCCGCGTTGCATTTCTTCATACAAATAGAGACTATCAAGTTCGGCAGGATCGGCCGATTGCAGGTAACGAGCGTAATAACACCGCACCAGGCCCCGGTAAACCTGGTAATTGTCCGAAAAATAACCAATGCGAAATTCCTCTTCTTTAAGCGCTTCCCGGTATGATTCGATATAAGGAATAGCCAACATGTAATTCAATATAGCCTGATCAAAATTACCGGTCCATTCATAGACCCGGCCCTTACGTAAATAAGCGTTCCGCAACAAATATATATTCCCGACTGCTTGCCCCTGCTGTATTATTGAATCAATCCCGGCAAGTGCATTATCATACTTGCCACATAAAGCCTCGTTTTCGGCGGCTTTAAGATGATACCAGGCCGCATTTGTCGGATCATTCTTTGGCGCGCATTTGCAAGCCTGACGGTAATAATCAGCGGCTTTATTATGCTCTTTTTGCTTCCACCAACTCCAGCCGATCTGAGCCAGGCCATTAGCCAGGTTAGAACTGTCCTTCCTTTCGCTATAATGTGGAATAACTTGCAGATACATATCTCTCCCCCGGGCATATTCCCCATTGTTCAAACAATAACCCGCCCGGATAGACGCCAGTTGACTGGATAGCTCCGGGGTAAGTAAATTTTCCTTTTCTGCCAATGTTACTGCTTTATTATATTCGCTTTCAGACATTTCATATTGCAGCAAGGCATCATATATACTTCTTTTAAAAAGATGAATATTGAAAAGCAGCGCTTTATTATCAGCTTGTTGAATATACCTTTGACTGTTCTCCAAACAATTCAGGGCTTGAGAAAATTGGCGCATCATATATCGGGAATTTGCCAGGAAATAATAAAAAATCCCGGTATTTTCTCTAATATCAAAAAGTGAATCCGCAATCAAAGCATGTTCATAATATATGCTGGCAGCAGCATAATCTTGCTGTGAATAATAAAGCGTCGCCAGACTTTCATTAATCAAATCAAGAAAATCAACACTCTCCAGTTTGTTCGCCTGTTCCAGGGCGGCGCATAAATCAGTTTCAGCATTTTGGTAATTTTTTTGGACCAGATAACGATAGCCCGACAAACAGGTAAACTTTATAACATACTCCTGATCCTGTTCTTGTTGAGCAAGTGCAAGTCCGGCGGAAATGACAGAATCTGCCTGTGCGTAACGTCCCGATTCTACCAGAGAATAGCCAAGCATGTATAAAATGGGCTTTTTATCCATTGTTGTTTGCATCAATAACTGCAATTTAACAATGGCCGGGTTGAATTTTTTAGTGTAATAATCACGGCAGGCATAAAACAGAGACCGGTGTACAGCCGCCAATTCCACTATAAAAAGTGTGTCGGCGGCGCCGGGTTGCACTTTTGAAAAGCTGAGAAACTTAATATAGTCTTTATACAATTCCGCTTGTGGTATATCATCGCGCAAGGCAATATGAAAAGCGGACAATGCTTTACTAAAATTTTTCTCTTTTGCATAGAGGTTGGCAAGCGCCCAGTAACTGTTATGACGGCATTCAGGTTTCAGACATTTATTTTCAAAAAATTGTTCGGCGCCCCTCACATCATTTTTCCCCCGGTAGAGATTTAATATTTTAAAATACACCCGCTCACAATCGGGATGCTTTTGTAAATATCTTTTGAGCAGGAGGAGTTGTTCCTGGTCGCTCCTGGCCGGCAGAGATTCCAGAAATTGCGACCATGCCGCCGGGCTATCCCCGCCGACGTTTGCTTTTACCGGCAATACGATATTCGCCAGGTATAAAAACAGCAGTATATGTATATAAAAACAATACACAGCCGCACCGGATTATTTTTATGATTTTCTTTAATATAACCGAATCCGGAGATAAAACCAATAAAAAAAGAGGCGGGGGAAAAAAGGGTGAAAATTAAAAAACTCTGATCCAATTTTAGATTATCGGATCAGAGTTTTCAAATAAGTTAAAAACCATGTTAGCTATTTTGGACCGGTTGGCGGTGGCGGTGGCGGCGGAGGCGGGGGAGGATCTTTCTCATCATACCCATCCACACCAAGATTTTTCTTTAAAATATTAATTTTTTTGTTCATGCCGATAATCATGAACAACTGGCCAAGTACAAGCACAAAAATAGCCACTAACAATACAATAATGATATTGTCCATACTGACCCCTGTTTTTAAAAATTGATTATCTGGATTTGAGATGTTGCAAGAGTTTTTGGCAATCGTTAGTATATGAACTGGTATCCGGAATGGCCTCCAGAGATTGCCTGGCCAGTTCATTTTCTCCCACCTGGCTTAACGCCAGTCCTGCAAAAAATAATTCCCGGTCGCCTCCTTTCAGTTTATAGTCCGCAACTAAATGATTCGCACTGTTTAGATAGACAATGGCTTGCTGCATAAAACGATTCCTGGCGCCCTGCTTTTCCCCGGCAAGGGCCATACTGCTTAACCCGGCATAGAAATAAGTATCACGTAGCAACACCCGGTATTGCTCACTGTCAATTCTGGTCTGTTGCGAACCGCATACAACCAACACCCGGTTAAAGATTTGTAACGCTTCATCATAGTCACCGGTTAAATAATAACTGATACCCATTTTAAACTCGCCAAGCAGCGCATAAAAAGCCGGATTGCCTGGCAAATCCTTTCCCCCGCCCCGCAACGAACTGTCGGTAAATATATATGGGGATTTTTGTTTATTAAAATAACTGTTATAGACAACATTTTCATTTCGTCCGGCCAGATAAAAGTAACTGCCGGATGCAATGATTATGATCAGTAATGATGCAAAAGCCAAACGATAAAGATCCGGCCCGGTTTTTATCAGCCCGATAATTTCCTTAACTTTTCTTGCAAGCCTCCCAACCACCGACAAGCCGGGTTGCGGAGCATTGTCCTTTACCAGCTTGAACAATTCTGCATCGCTAAGCGGGACAAATTCCGGCAAGGTTGTTTTATCGGTTTGCGCGCTGCTATATGAATCTAGTTTACGGTACAGCAGGTTATAAAAATCAGCTGATTGTATTATAGCTGCCAGGAACAACCGGGCATTGCGGGCGCTGCAATAGCCGCCGGATATTTCCGGCAACAACATATCGAGCAATGCGGAGGCGCTGCATCCCAAAGTTGAGAGCGGTTTAACACGCTTTCCACTCCTGGCCATACATTGATCGACCATGGTAAACAGCAATTCCACCTGCGGATCAATGCCGCGCAATTTCTCCAGGTCACGATATTCCTGTTCGGACAAATTACCATTTATATAGTTAGCAGTAATGTGCTGTGTTATGATTATTTTTTTCTCGGTCATTTATTCCCCCCTTGTAATTGCAAAAGGGTTAAATGATAATCCCTGATGAATTGATTAAAAGTAATAAAACACCAGTAACAATCATTTAAATGTTTTACCAGCCGCCCCTCGGTGGCTATATTTATCTTGCCGGTTTCACTTAATATATAATAAGCAATAAAAAAATCTGCGTTTTTATCAAGAAAAGCATCATCCGAAAAGCAGCAACGCTGCGGTATGGTTCTTATAATTTCAAGCGGTAAATCCGGCGTACTGTTCAATTGAATATACCGGGACTTTATATTATGGAATTCCGGTTCACCAGAGTAACTCCCGGCAATTCCACTGCTACCATTGTTTCGGTCATCAAAATTGATATGCGCCAATACCCGGCCGATTGAACATGAATTATGTTGCATAATTTACCACAAGCTTGTGAATATGGTATTTATAATATATCACTCATTATAAAAACCACCTTCATTTTTCTATTATAAAGTGGGTTTCAAATCTGAAAAACTCTCAACTCAAAGGTAAAAATTTACAATTTTTCAAGACTTGTCGCATTCTGCTAATGACCAAATCAAGCACCCGCTCACCCATTCCCGAATAAAACTTGTGCTGCTGCACACTTTTTGTTGAAAAATCACCCCATATATACATCATAAATAAATGAATATCCCGTTCATTGTTTTTTTTGCGGATACCGGCAGCGCCGCGCAAGGCTCCAACCAGTTGCTCATATAATTCCCAACCCTGATCACCCTCAATCTCTTGCAGGTACAAGCGGGCCAGTTGCTTCTGCCGGTCCGGGAAAGAATCACGAAAGAATTCCAGGATATAACTGCGCGTTATCCGGTCGCATATTGTCACTAAATAAGCTACAAACTGGTAATGGTTATCTCTGGCCTGAAATCTTTTCAACAAGGCATAATCGTTCTGTATTAATAAGATAAAAATACGGGATAAAATATCATTAACAATTTCCGGGAACTGCTTCTTTAACGTTTCCAGCCGCCAGGAATGGCAACGGTTAATAATAATGCCGGTGATGGTACTTTTATAACGTCTGATAAATACATTCCAGCCGTAATTCCAGTGGGGGGAAGAAGGGTTCGTACAGTAGTCAAGTAAATGACTGAGTGGAATTTCTTCTTTTGGGTTTGTATCGTTCATCGTGGTTACGCCAAACTTTATACAAACCTATTATAGTAAAAATTTGTTAAAAATTCAACTGGAAATATGAAAATTTTTAATCTTTCCTGACATTTTTTAATTTGTTTTGGTACAATCATGCCACGTATGTAAAAGGGTAGCCCACCTCGCCGCAAATACGGCAAATGACCGACCAGGTTCGAATTCAAAGAATTTTCTCTGTAACAGACTCTTACCCCAGGTGGACCACACTGAAACGCTGCCGGGCCGCAAGCCCGAACACAGGTTGCCGGGGTGAGAATCCCGGCTTTATTGCCTGTCCGATGTTTTGAAATCCCGGACACCCTCAGTTTTTAGGTAGAAACCGCTTTTACCGGAAAACCTGAAACCAGGGCTAAACACACAATCTCGTCCACGCTGTCCATACAGTCAACATGTAAACGGCTGAAAGCTGTTTACTGAGAACTGATAACTGTAAACTGATAGCTTTAGGCGTTTCACGCCTCACTTCTCACATTGACATTCTCAATTTAACGCCAGAATCACGACAACCCGCCGGCACGCCCCGGGAACCATATCCTTGTGCCGTCTGGGATATTAAAACAATACTATCCTGCAAAATAATAATCTATAATGATCTGCTTTTAATAAAAATAATATACAACAGCGGCGTTATCAATAAAACCAGCGCTGTTGAACTTGTAAGACCGCCCATCGTTGTAAGGGCAAGTGAACTCCACAGAGTTTTCTCGCTGCTTTCAATGATAAGCGGCAAGAGCCCGAAAATTGTCGTCGCCGAGGTCATTAAAATCGGGCGAATGCGATGCTGAGCGCCCTGGATTACGGCTTCTAATTTAGATAAACCGCTCTTTTCCAGATGTTGAATGTGTGCGACCAATAAAATAGAATTGTTAACAACAATTCCTCCCAGCAGCACCAAGCCGATATAGGCGCCGCGATCAAAATTTCTATCCAAAATGAGGTAGGTTATAAATACTCCAATTAAACCCAATGGCACGGTTAACATTACAACAAAGGGACGCACAAGCGATTCAAACAAAATAGCGGTTGTCATATAGACCAATAATAAAGACAAGCTAATAACAATATAAATTTGTTTATTTTCTTCTTCTGTTATTGCTCCAAAAGGCGGATCATTTTCAATTGAAAAACCCGGCGGTAATTGCGTGGTTTTGATTATGTCGTCTATAAGCTTTTCGCCTATATTGCCTGGTCCATGAAATTCAAAAGAAATGCCTCTTTGATACTGCTGGTTTTCGCGGTCAATTAATGTTAATACCGGTTTTTGGACAATATCTATAATATCCGCAGAGCGTACCGGGCTGTAATTCTTATTTTGTAAATGTAAATCATTCAAAGCATTCACATCAAAATAAGCAGCTCCTTTATTTTTGATTAATAGCAGTTCTTCTTTACCGCCCAATATAACCGTTTGCTGGCTGGTATTTTCCCGCAAATGCGGTTGAATTTGCGCCAGGGCGTTAAACACAGATATTCTATTCAGATCAAGTTTTTCGCGGTCGGGCGTCAATGTCATCTCCCAGGTATCATTAGGTAAAAACCAACGATTGGCATTGGTATTTATCTCATCAACACGAGCATGACGGCCAAGACGCGCACCGACCATTTCGGCGTATTCTTTTACCTTTTTATAATTATATCCCAACACTTTGATACGGAATGATGATACTTTTCCAATACCGCCGCCGCTAAAGCCCTCGCCAAAACCGTTAATAGTGATTTGCGCCCCGCCTACGCTTGTCGCTTTTGCGACAAGCTTTTCATGCAGCATGTAGGGATAAATAGATTGCTCGATCTCCAGGGGAAATAATATATCAATGTTGGCGCTTTGTTCGTAAATGTCACAGGTTACCATTTCGGTCACTGTATCCTTCAGGGCTTCCTGTTCAAACATACTTGCGGTTTTATCAATAAATTCCAGTTCCGTTCCTTTAGGAAATTGAATTCTTACCGACAACCGTTCCCGAAATGAACCACCTAAAATTTCACCACGTTCTACGTATTTAACAAATGCCCAGCCGCTCAGCCCGGCAATTAAAACCAATATCGACAAAATAATAATTTTATGCCTGATGAAAATTACAAGAATTCGGGCATAAATGTCTATATATCGTTCTTGTTGCTGAACTGCTTTGGGGGGCGACCAGGTTAATAATTGGGCGGTTAAAGCCGGGGTAAATGTAAAGGCAACAATAACGGATGCCGCCAGCGAAAAAACCACAGCCTGCACAAAGGGAATATAAAATATTCTGCTTTCACCGGTCATATACAAAAACGGCCCCAACGCGGCAATAGTGGTCAGAGTGCAAGCCATCACCGGCATGATGACCTCCCGTACGCCCTCTACCGAGGCGCGGTGCGGCGACAGCCCGGATTGACGGCAGCGAAAAATATTATCCAATACAACAACCGAATTGTCCACCAGCATGCCAAAGCCCAGGGCCAGACCGGCCAGGGTCAACATGTTTAAAGTTACTCCACAGGCATAAAACAGGTTTATGCACATGAGAACTGCGAAAAATATAGTGGATAAAATAATCACAGGCGAGGATAATTGCCGCAAAAACAGCAGCAGGATGATAAAAACCACCGCCAGCGAATACAGCGCCCGCGAAGTTATGTCGCGCAATTCGGCTCTTATTTGCTCGCTTTGATCGTTTACCTTGAACACATTCATTCCCGGCGGAAAAGATTTTTGCAACACCGCCATTTTGGCAAAAACACCGTCGGCGGTATGTATTGCATTGGCGCCGGGCTCTTTGTACACATTAACAACAACAGCAGGTTTGGCGTTGATTCGTTTCAGGTTATGCGGGATCGAACTGCCCATTTTCACCACGGCTATATCTTTAATTTTTATTTGCCGGGATTGATTGTTAATGACGAGCACATTTTCAATATCATATAATGTGTCAAGTTGGTGGTTCATACAAATACTAAACCGCATACCCTGTTGTTGTATAATTCCCAGGCCCCGGGTGTCGGACGCCTCGGTCAATGCCTGGTGGATTTGATAGGTACTAATTCCAAAAGCTGTGCAGGCTTGAGGGTCAAGCTCGATCTCGACAACAGGATCGACGCCGCCCTGCACTTCGGCCGAAGCTATTCCGGGAACGCCCATTAACGGGCCGCGAATTTTATCCAATGCATAAAAACGTAAATCGGATAACGGCATATCGCCGCAAATATGGTAGGTAATAAAGGCGCCGGTTGAAAATTCTTTTGGGACGTATTTAATGATTTGCGGTGTCAAGACGCTATAGGGAAGATTTTGTCGAATGGTTGCCAGTTTTTCATTCAATTCCAGCGCCGCAAAATTCATATTCGTATCACGATTAAATTTTACGGTAACGATTGAACTGCCATATCTTGATATACTTGAAACAGTGCGCATACCGGACAATGTATTGCACACACCTTCAATGGGTGAAGTTACAAACGCTTCAACGGTTTCCGGCGATGCCTGCGGCCAGGTAGTTTGTACGGATAACTCCGGGAATTCCGCCCCCGGCATTAATTCAAGCGGCAGGTGAAAAAAGGACACAATACCGGTCGTTAGAATGACCAGGAAAACCATACTGACGGCAACAGGCCGCCCGGTTATGTGTTCTAAAATTTTCATAACCCGGCGCGCTTTTTTTCAAATAAATAATACAACACTGGTATGACGATCAGGGTAAGAACGGTTGAAGAAAATAAACCGCCCATAATCGCAACGGCCAGGGGTTTGCCTATTAATCCACCCGGACCAAGCGATAGCGCTAACGGCGCCATGCCCAAAATTGTGGTTACGCTGGTCATAACAATTGGCCTGAACCGCATTTTCCCGGCATTTAAAATAGCCGGCAAAAGCTCCAGCCCCTCTTTGCGTCGTTGATTAATAAAATCGATTTTAACGATGGCATCGTTTACCGAAATTCCTACCAGCACAATGACGCCGATAAATGAAAGAATATTAAGACTGACGCCGGTTAGCAACAAAGCCCAGACCACGCCGATCAATGCCATGGGTATGGATAAAATAATAAGGAAAGGATGCCGCAGTGATTCAAACTGCCCCGCCAAAATCATGTATACCAGGGCGATGGACAAAACCAGGGCGAATATCAAGTCCCGAAAAGTCTTTTTCATTTCTTCAGCAACCCCGCCGATGTGAAGTTCATATCCTGTCGGCAAATCAATATCACTCATTTTATCTTGTAATTTTGCAATAACAGGCTTGACAGAGCGGCCATCACTATCCGCAAAAAGGGATAATTGACGCGCCTGGCTGACGCGTTTAATCCGGGAGGGCGAACGGCCATTTTCTATATGGATCAATGTTTTTAAAGGAATGGCGGTCGAATCTGCCAATACGGTTCGTTCTAGTAATGTTGCCAATTGATCGTCGGTTTGTAAATACTCCGCCCGCAAACGAATGGTTGTTTTACGATCGAATTCGTTTAACGGCTCAAGTAACACCCCGTTAATGTTTTTTTCAATAATATCAGCGATTGTTGAAATCGAAACGCCATAGTGTCCGGCCATTTCCTGGTCTATGGTTAAGCGTATTTCTGGCATGCCCTGGCTGTAATTACTCCACACGCTTTTAATACCGGCAGTTTGTTCAATTAAGGGCTTGACAGATTCTAAAATTGAATTGATCTTTATCAAATCCGCGCCGCTCACTGAAATTTCAATATCGCCATCGTTCAAGCTAAAAAGCTGCCCAACCAGGTTTTCTTCCGGTTTAAAGGCAAGCTCCGCGCCCGGCGGCAGAATGAGCGAAGACTTGACGTCCGTCAATATATGTTCAATTGGAGCGCCTTTTATAAACTGCACCCGTAAACGACTGTTTTCCAACCCGGCTTGATCTGTGGCGGATTCCGCCCCGTACCTGGCTAAACCGACCTGGGAAAAAACGCCGCTAACATATTTATATTCGGAAAATTTTTGTTCAAGCTGGGCCGTGGCTTCCGTGACCCATTCCAGCGACGCGCCCTTGGGCAACTGTAGTTCCGCTATAATAGCCGATGATGGGGTTGACGGCATAAGTTCTTGCTTTACACCGGCAAAAGCAAGCATGCTTAATAATAACAAAAGCCCCGCATAGACTAACGTACGTTTTGGCTTTGCCAGGACTTTGTTTAATCCAGTTTCATAAATGTTGAAAACTTTATCCAGTTGTTTTTCAAAAATTTTTATGTTCACAAGTTTACGGGATAACAGCAGGTTGGCCAAAACCGGAACCAGCGTTAAGGCAACGAGCAGCGACGCTAAAAGCGAGCACGACACTGCAAACGCCAGATCGCGAAACAGTCGTCCGGCCACGCCTTCAATATAGGTAATGGGCAAAAAAACGGCGATAGTGGTCAATGTGGAGGCGAGCAGCGGCATGGCCACTTCGTAAGCGCCCTGCCAGGCGGCTTTAAATTTATCCATACCGCTCTCTTTGAGACGAAAAATATTTTCAAGAACGATAATGGAATTATCAACCAGCAAACCAACGCCAAGCGCCAACCCGCCTAACGACATGATGTTGAGTTGGACGTGAAAAATGTCAAACAGGATAAAACCCGTTATTACTGAAACCGGAATTGAGGTTCCAATAACCAGGGGCGAACGAACATTTGGCAAGAACAGAAACAATATCACTACGGCTAGAACACTACCGAAGATAATGGCTTGTTTAACGTTGGACAAAGCCATTGAAATAAAGTTAGCCTGGTTGTAGATTTCAGATATACTCAATTCCGGGTATTGCGCCGCTAATTCCTTTAGAACACTTTTCACCAGTTTTGAAACAGCCACGGTGTTCGCCCCGGCCTCTTTTACGATGAGAATCCCGACCGCCTCTTTTTGATCCAGGCGTACCAGCCCCGTCCGCTCGGCTATACCGTCCGTAACTTGAGCGATCTGCTTTAAATGCACAAGCGCGCCGTTGGCTTTATCCGCAACCACAACATTGCGAATATCATCGAGCGATTGATATTCGCCAAGCGTGCGCAATGAATAACGAAACCGTCCTTTGCGAATGGTGCCGCCGGGGAAGGAGTAATTGGCATTGTTCAATGCCCGGGCGATTTCATCCATCGATATGTTCAGGCCGGCGGCTCGTTCCATATCCACGTCGATATGTATTTCCCGTTCCACACCGCCGGTTACCTGGGCCGCAGCCACGCCCTCAATCTGCTCCAAACGACGTTTGATGATATTCTCCGCCAGTCGTTTTGTGTTTAGCAGGGACGAGGAACTGACCGCTAAAACAATAACCGGTTCCGCCGAAGGATCGAGCTTGACGATTGTCGGCCGTTCCGCTTGTTCCGGCAAACCTGCCGCTTGTTGATCCAGCTTTTCACGAACATGCAAAGCGGCAAAATTCATATCCGTTCCCCAGGCGAACTCGACCGTAACCACGGAAACCTCGTCGGATGAGGTAGATGTTAATTTAATAATCCCGGGAACACTGCTAACCGCCTCTTCAACCTGGCGGGTTACCCGGTTTTCGATATCTAGCGGCGCCATACCGCTGCAATCTGTTCGAACCGCAAATACCGGGTAGGACAAGTCCGGCAGCAGATCAACAGCTAACCTCCGCGCGGAGGTGAGTCCCAACAACGTTAACGCTAAAAAGATCATTATGGCCGCCACCGGCCGTTTTACAGCAAAATGCGATAGATTCATAGACAGATTCTAAAAGAATGATTGTTTTGCATGGATTTACTCCCCACTTGCGTCTATTCTTGAGTGATTTTTACCTGAGCATCGTGAGCCAGGGTAAAATGGCCGTCGATAATAACCGGCTCGCCCGGTTTTAAATCAAATTTGGATGAACAGATCTCTACATATTGGCCGTTTTCCCGGCCGGTCTCCACATAGCACCAAACCGCCCTTTCTTCGCGAACAATAAATAATAGTTTACCGTTATCCCGTTCCAGTATAGCCTCTTTGGGTACCAGCAGTAAATTGCTATATTTATCGGCGTCGATCTTTACCGAGGCATACATGCCATCCTTGATAATACGTTGTGGATTATTAACAAGAATTTGCACCGCGCAGGTGCGGTTTTTTCGGTCAACAATAGGACTAACGGATTGCACTTTACTGGTAAATGTTTGAGGAACCGCGGTTAAGGAAACCCGGGCGTCGTTTCCCGGTTTTACCGTATTTATTTCAGACTCTAACAAGCCCACCTCAACAATTACCTGGTCCAGGTTGAGCAGTTGAAAACACTCTGTACCGGGCGACACCGGGTCGCCGGCCTGAATGCTCACGCCGCCGATAACGCCGCTAAACGGCGCTTTGATGATACAGTTATTATAATCAAATTCCGCTTTTTTCAATTGATAATAAGATTGCAACAGCCCGCTCTGAAACGCCAGCATTTGCTCTTTGTTGGGATTGCTAAACATTTTGGCTACTTCATATTCGGCAGTCGACCACACAATTTCCAGTTCATCGCCGGATCGGGCAGCTTTTTCATAATTTTCCTTTGCCTGTTCCAGATCCAGTAAATTGCTTTTGGCGCCGCTCACCCGCTCGCCGCGCATCCGGCCGTAATCTATGCTCGTTTTCATAAAAGAGGCCCGTACCTGCTCATATTGGTTTTTATACTCGTCAGCCGCCAGTTCCAGCAAAACCTCCTCTTTCTGTACAAACTGCCCGTCTTTAACCGGGCAGCGTTTGACAATCCCCGTTACCCGCGGGCGCACGGAAAAAGACTCTACCGCGCGGCACAAGCCCGATGCGGACGCCTGCATGATCAGCGTTCCCGTAAAGGCGCTGTCGATCCTGACACTGGTTTGGGCCGCTTCTAAACCTGAAACCGATTGTTCAGCCTCTTCACGAGGCGAACATGAATAAATTAGTAATGGAATAAAAAACCACAGACCCCGTTTCATGATTTTGCTCCGCTAGTATATAAAGAATTTTGAAAATCAGTTAATCTTAAACCGAGCTTTTAAAGAAAGAAGCGCTTGGTTTTGATTAAATTATTTGGCAAATAAAAATTCATTTTTCTTTGCTTTAATTCATTACTGCTCACGCAATAAAAAACCAAAAATAACAGGTAAAACATTAGAAATTATAAACCTAAAACGCCCAAATGCAGTAAACTGCAAATATTCAAATTTCCCAAAGCATATCAAACGGAACGATAATTTATCCATAAATTATTCAAGCCGGGTTTCCATATAAGATATTCAAGTAAATCTTTTTTGTTACCCACAATAACCGGGCATGAATAGATTAAAATTACAGTTTTATACGACAATGTCAAGAGTTTTTTTCGGACTCGTTCACGATATATCGGTATTTTTTTTGTTAAATTGTTTTTCTTGACTTTAGCAAATTGAATATTTATTTTTAACCAAATTGGAGTTTAAAGGTACCAATTGTGGGTAGTGGTGGGTATTTTGGTTACACATTTTCATATTTTTTAAGTCGGCAATTGATACCGACCTGTGCAATTCATTTTTTGTGTTCCGTTAATGTTTTTCCAAAGCAAGAAATTGTTCCTTGTTTGGAAAGATAATATTTGAGGTTGTAATATATAGCCCTCTAAAAGCGGAATTACCATTTAATGTTAATTTAAAATCCTTTTGTTGTCATTCCGAGGAGTGAAGCGATGAGGAATTGTGCTATGTTGACATATTATCATAACAAGATTCCCCGCCTGGCTCGACATGACAAGATTTCAGGATGAACATTAACACAAAAAAAGGGATCATTCTCTACCAGGGACTTTTGTTTCGTCTCTGAAAAATGAGTTTTTCATTTTCATTATTATAATTCCAGTTTTATTGATCTAAGACCGGTACATAGAAAGGAATTTTAATGAAGCGCTTATTACTGATCACCTGCCTGCTTTTTATAACCGGGCTAATGAATAATGTATTTGCTGCTACCGTAAAGACAGTCGATGGCGTAACCTACATACACAATACCGAAACACCCAAATTTAGCGAACCGACTATAGAATTAAAAGAAGAATGGCGCATCGGCGGCGAAGACCCCGGTTTTATTTTTAATAGTCCATCATGTATTGATGTAGATGAGGACGGCCGTATACTAGTTGTAGATATACTTGAAAAAGATATAAAAATATTTAGCCCGACCGGGAAATTCGAAAAAAAGTTTGGTAGGAAAGGCAATGGACCGGGTGAATTTATGTTTAATTTTCCAATTGTTAGTTTAGCAAAAGAAAAATTGTTGGTAATTGATAGTGGAATTGCACAACCTTATAATCGCTTTAACTATTTTGCTTACGATGGAACTTTTTTTAGGAATGAAGATATTTTACTGGGTACATGGTCTCCTGTAAAAGGAAAAGATAAATATGAAGACTATAAAATAACTTCAGCGGAAACCAGGATGGTTTATGATGCACGGTTAGTTGATGGAAATCTTTGGCTTCGGGTTCATTATACTAACTATACTGATAAAGAAAGATGTCGGGCAATTTTTTTGTATGACTTGCAAAACAAAGCCTCCCGGCAAGTTTATGTCTTTTCCCAGAAAAATCCATATCTTAACGAGGATATGATGCAAAAAATAGATGATCGTATGCAAACAGAAATTGTATGGTGTGAAAATAAAAACAATACCATTACAGTTATTCCGGACCTCTATGATTATCGGGTTTACATTTATAATAATTCGGGTTCTTTACTTAATGTTCTTAGTCGTGATTTTACTCTCCCTTTGAAAAGTAAAAATCAATACGGAAGAGACCTACATAATGCCCAAGCCACGATAGAGCTTTATAAAAATAAAAAAAAAATAAACTTTAACGTGCTTAAAAACAATTCAATCATAAAGAATGATTATGATAATACTCGCGGTCTTTTTTATGATAATGAAGAGCGGTTATGGGTGTTAACCAATGAATCGTTCACAGGAAAAAGAAAAAATGTAAATGAAAATATTGACTTTTTTTCAGCTTTTGATATTTTTGATTCTCATGGCGAGTACCTGATGCGTATGCCAATAAAAACACATATAAGAGCAGATAATTTCAAGTACAAAAATGGTTTCCTTTATTTCTTTGATATTGATGATGCAGGATTTAAATGGTTGGTTAAAATACGGGTTGTGGACAGGATAAAATGAAAATTTTTAAGGGGCTTTGCCTCATTAAAAAAAGGAGTGTCGATGAAAAAAATTATTATAATGATCACCTGCCTGCTTTTTATAACCGGGCTAATGAATAATGTATTTGCTGCTACTGTAAAAGTAGTAGACGGTATAACCTACATACACAATACCAAAACCCCCAAATTTAGCCAGCCGACCATAGAATTAAAAGAAGAATGGCGCATCGGCGGCGAAGACCCCGGCTTTATTTTTAATAACCCGACATGTATTGATGTGGATGATGTCGGCCGCATACTGGTTACAGATATGCTTGAACATGATGTGAAAATTTTTAGCCCAAACAGGAAAATGGAAGAAAAGTTTGGTTCACAAGGCAATGGCCCGGGTGAATTTGACTTTAATGAGTCAATTGTAAGTTTATCAAATGATAAATTAATGATAATTGACAGCAGGATTGTCAGACCTTATAATCGCTTTAATTATTTTACTTACGATGGGACTTTTATCGACAATGAAGATATTTTACTGGGTGCCGAAACTCCATTAAATGTCAATACTGCCAATACTAATGAAGACAAAGGAAAAATTTTAATGGAATCCAGGATGGTTCATAATGCACGATGTGTTGATGGGAATCTTTGGCTTGAAGCTCAATATTATGACTATATGAATAAGGAAAGTTTTCAAGCATTATTTTGGTATGATTTACAAAACAAGGTCTCCCGGCAAGTTTATGTCCATTCTAAAAAAGATGCGGATCTTAATGCAGACAAAATGCGAAAACAAGATGATCGTATGCATACTGAAATTTCCTGGTGTGAAAACAAAAATAATACCATTGCAGTAATTCCTTATCCTTATGATTATCAAGTTTTTTTCTATAACAATTCGGGTGCATTGCTCAAAGTTATTAGTCGTGATTTTACCCCCCCCGTAAAGAGTGTTCAACAATACAAACTAGATGAGAAGTATGCCCAAAGACATGAGAAGCTTTATACAAAAGATAAAGTAAAATATAAAGTGCTTAAAAACAATCCAATTATAATTAATTCTTCAAGCATTCGTGGTCTTTTTAATGATGATAAAGAGCGATTATGGGTTTTAAGCAATGAATCATTCAAAGGTATAAAAAAAAATACAGATGAAAAAAGTACCTATTTTTACGCTTTTGATATTTTTGATTCTTATGGCGAGTATCTGATGCGCATTCCAATAAAAACACATGTAAAAGTTGGAAATTTCAAGTACAAAAATGGTTACCTGTATTTCTTTGATATTGATAATGAAGGTTATTTATGGCTGGTTAAAATGCGGGTTGTGGACAGGATAAAATGAAAATTTTTAAGGGGCTTTGCCTCATTAAAAAAAGGAGTGTCGATAAAGAAAATTATTATAATGATCACCTGCCTGCTTTTTCCCTTGTGTCCTTTGTGATTCCTTTGCGTTCTTTGTTTTAATTATTTTCTTTTACTGTTTACAATATACCGGTAAAGAAAATTATATTAAAGCTTTAACACAAAGGTCACAAGGGAAAGATAAAAATTAAATCCGGTTTTTTCTGCCTCTCCTCATTGCCCCTTTCCACAACTCTGGCCTCACAAACAACTGATCGCCGATAGCTGATAACTTATAACTGTTAGCTGCCAACTGATAACTATTCAACAAAACCCCTTGCTATTATCCCCCATTTTCAATACTTTAATTTATTAGCTGAAGGATGATAGCTGATACCTGCCAACCAACCTTAACCTTAAAAGGAACTCGCAATGAAAACATATTATACTGTTTTGTCGTTGTTAATCATTTGTTTTGTCCTGCTAACCGGCTGCCAGCGAATCCAGGAAAACGCCGCGCCGTCGCTGCTAGGCGCCTGGAAGGTTACGGAAATCGCTACCGTCGGCCCGGATGTTGACGAAGCCTATTACGAACTCCAGCCCAGCCTGTTCATCTTTACACAAAAGCATTACAGCATGATCTGGACGCCCGGCCGCGAACCCCGCCAGGATTCGCAAACCATTTGGAGCCCCACCGACGAAGAAAAAATTGCTGATTTCAACACCATTATCGTCAACTCCGGTACCTATGAGCAAACGGATTCCACTTTTACCACCAGGCCGCTGGTCGCCAAAACCCCGGAATTTGTCGGCGGCAGCGCGTTATACTCTTATTATACCCGGGAAGATTCCCTGTGGGTATCCATTTTAAATACTATATCCCGCGACGGTGTGGTTGATTCCGGCATTGCCCTGTACAGAACCTCGCTCAAACTGGTACGCCTCGAATAAACCTGGTCAACACGCCATTTCCATAGGACAATTACCCCGTTGCCGAACAGGTAGAGGCGGTAATTGTTCAGACAATCCAACTGTGATGTGATGTGATGTATTTTTTTACTTGTTCCCTGCGTCATTTTTTATTATATTGGTGTATTATGGAAAACGAACCGCAACACATTCCTCTTTACCGGCAATTGGTTGAATATTACCGCCAGGCTATCCTCACCCAGCAATCACCGCCCGGCGCGCGTATCGATTCCATTACTCTCATGATGGATCGCTTTAACGTATCCCGCGAAACCGCCAAGCTGGTGCTGCAAAAGCTGGCTGCGGAAAAACTCATTGTTAAAAAAGCCGGCAAGGGATCGTTTGTCGCCGACCTCGGCCCCCGCCAGCAACTGTGGGGTGTGGTCGTGCCGTTCTTTTCCGCGCAAATCGACAGCCTGCTGGGGTACCTGCACGAATTCGCCTCGCTGGCCGATAAAAAACTGGAACATTATATCGATTATAATAACTGGCGCGAGGAGATCCGCCTGGTCGGTTCCATGATCCGGCAGCGCTATGAGGCCGTCATTGTCATTCCCACTTTTGACGAAACCCGCACCGCGGGGTTCTACCGCAACCTGGTCTCCGGCGGCACGGTCGTCACCCTGCTCGACCACACTATGACCGGCTCGTATTTTACCTATACCATTCAAAGCTACGATCTCGGCGTCAAACGCGCCGTTCACTACCTGACTGGTAAAAATCCCGGCAACCTGGTATTTATAAAAAACAGCCTGTGGGCGGGGCGCAATATGGTGCAGGAACTGATGGAAGAGACTTTTAAAAGTTTTGTCGGCCAGGAGACGCCCGAACGCCAGGCCATGGTGCTGGACAACCTGCAAACCCTGAGCCGCGAGTTTTTATTACAGCGCCATATTACCGGCATCCTGTGCAGCGACGACGCCGACGCGATCCGCGTCATTGGCCGCTTGCAGCAATGGAATTTCCTTATTCCGGACGATATTTCCATCATCAGCTATGGCAATACCGAACTGGCGCAATATTTCACGCCGGGCATCACATCCATCGACTGCCATTGCCGGGACATGGCCGCCCGCACCGCCGATATTATCGACCAGCATTTGCAGGGCCGCGATACCCGCTATTGCCAGTATGTCATTCAACCGGACCTGGTAATCAGGGAGACGTAATGATGATTATGCAATGTATAAGGGCATAGCGTCAAGCTCGCCCTGGGGATGTTCCCCAGGGCGCACAATAACAAGGCTGTATCAAAAGGTATAGAACGGGAATGTGTAGTACACCTACGAAAATTGTTCGCTATAAGTTTTCAATCTATACATTGGAATATCACTTTGTTTTTATGGAATTTGCAGAAAGGTGTGCTACACATTCCCTTCTCTCCCGTTCAAACTCCAGTTTGGATAGGAAATTGGCCCTGAAACTCTGTTTCAAATAAATTATAAATTATCAGGAGTTCTTATATGACCGGTAAACAACTAGTTACAGCAGCCATGCAGCGTCGCCCGGTGGAACGGGTTCCTTGGGTGCCTTTTGTCGGCTGCCACGGCGGCGCCCTCATCAACGTTAGCGCCCGTGACTATCTCACCAACCGGCAGCATATAGAAAACGGTATCCGTGCCGCCATTCGCAGCTACCGGCCGGACGGCATTCCGGTCGCCTTTGATCTGCAAATCGAGGCCGAAATTCTCGGCTGCAACTTGGTGTGGGCCGATGAGAATCCCCCGGCGGTCGCCAGCCATCCCCTGGCGGAAGGTAAATCCTTACAGGATCTGCATATTCCTCTACCATCTGAAGGTCGCCTGCCGATTATGCTCGGCGCCGCTCAAACCATCCGTGCCGAGTTCCCGGACATTGCCCTGTACGGCGCCGTCACCGGACCCTTTACCCTGGCTATGCACCTGGCCGGCACTGATCTGTTTATGCACATGTACGAAGATCCGGAAGCCGTGCAGCGCCTGATCGACTTTTGCCGCGATGTATGTATGGCAATAACCAAATACTATAGCGACGCCGGCTGCGATGTGATCGCCGTGGTCGATCCCCTCACCAGCCAGATCAGCGAAGAACAGTTCCGCCAGTTTGTTGCCGGGCCGGCTGCGGAGATATTCCGCCACATTAAAAAATTGAAAAGGCTGGGATCATTCTTCGTCTGCGGCCACGCCCGGCATATCATTCAGGCTATGGCCGAATGCAAACCGGACAATGTCTCCATTGATGAAAATATACCACTCGATTATGTCCGCGATATTTGCGCCCGCCAGGGCATCAGCTTTGGCGGCAATCTGCAGCTTACCATTACCCTGTTGCTGGGCGACGAGACCGATGCGCAGCGTAACGCCATGGAATGCCTGCAAATTGCCGGCAATACCGGCTTTATCCTGGCGCCCGGCTGCGACCTGCCCTACGCTACGCCGCCCGCCAATCTAAAAGCGGTAACCAACCTGCTGCACAATCCTTATCAACAGCAGGTTATTATAACCCTGGAAAAACAACCCTCCGCCGAAGCAGTGCCCGATATGAGCGACTATGGCGTGGCGGATAAAGTAATCATAGATATTATTACCCTGGATTCCGAATCCTGCGCCCCCTGCCAGTACATGGTGGAAGCGGTCAAACAGGTTGCCCCGCATTTCGAGGCAATTGTCGAATGGCACGAACACAAGATCAAACACCAGGAATCCATCCAGTTCATGACCGCCCTGATGGTTAAAAACATTCCCACCATCTGTATAGACGGCAAGATCACCTTTGTCTCCCGTATTCCCGGCAAGCAGGAATTGATCCAGGCCATTCAAAACCGGATCAATGAAAAATTATATCACAAGATCAGGATACGCAAGGGTTCGGTGTTTATCCTGGGTCGCACCAGTGAAGAAATACTAAAACTCCGGCCTGAAGTTGATAAAGCTATCCGGGAACTGGGCGCAGACGTGCCGGTCGTGGAAATTACCGATAATAAAGAAATTGCCTCGTTTGGCGTTAGCCGCACCCCGGCGATTGTTACGGCAATTTACAAGATCAGGTCCGAAGCAAAAATCCCCCCGGCGCTGCTCATTAAAGAATGGGTAAAGGATCTGTTATGAGCAGCGTGCCTTTTTTCCTCATCACCGGTTTTCTGGGCAGCGGCAAAACCACCCTGCTGAAACGGTTTATCGATTCTTATGCGGATACGAAAAAAATCGCGGTCATCCAGAATGAATTTTCTACCGGCCATGCCGACAGCCGTGAATTGCAGCGCACCGGCAAATCCTTTACAATTGTGGAAATCAATAAAGGTTCGGTTTTCTGTGTGTGCCTGCTGGGCGATTTTATAAAACAACTTACGGAACTGGTACAATCGCAATCGTTTGACGCCATCATCCTGGAAGCCACCGGTCTGGCCGATCCCATTGCGATTGGACAATTGCTGGAAGCGGAGTCTCTGAAAAACCGACTGTATCTGGCGCATATCTGGTGTGTGGTGGACGCAGTGAATTTCCTTAAATACGCGCGAAATATTACACGGGTCATACACCAGGTGCGCATTGCCGACACCGTGCTCATCAACAAAACGGATCTGGGGAACTGTAATGAACCAGCAATCCACAACAGGATCAGGGAACTGAACCCGTTTGCCGACATCCGCGTCACCCAATTTTGCGACATTCCTTTTGCCGGGCAATTGGCCGAATATACGGAACCGGGGCGCAATGCGGCGCAACTGCCTGTAAATGAACAGTCCGGTCCCCGTCCGGACATCGGCTCGGTGGTCTACCGCCATACCCGGCCGGTTTCGCGGGAAACGCTGGAAAAATTTGTCCGGTCCGCAGAAAATAAAATCCATCGTTTAAAAGGATTTGTTAAATTAGATGATGGAAAAATGGCGGCTGTACAATCATGCTTTGGTAGAACGACCATAGAAATAATAACGGACTATTCCGGGCAAACCGAACTGATCGCACTCGGCCCCGGACTGGATAATGCGGAATTCAGACAATCATTATCATTTTTTCATATATAACAACGTACGAAAGGAAACCACATGGACGAGATAATCGTGAAACTAGCTATATGTATTGAACGGGGCAAAACCAATAAAACCTCGCCGTACCCCCCGGATTTACGCGAACAGGATGGCGCCGATGAACTGGCCAAACAGGCTATCGAAGCCGGGATCGATGCCAACCGGATCCTCGGCGCTTGTATGCAGGGCATGCAGAGCATCGGTGAAAAATTTGCAAAGAATGAAGCATTCGTGCCGGAACTGCTCATGTCCGCCAAGGCAATGAACGCAGTCATGGTGCATTTAAAGCCCTTCTTCCAGTCCGGCAGTGTGCAGCGCAAAGGCAAATTCATCATCGGCACCGTTGCCGGCGATTTACACGACATTGGCAAAAAACTGGTGAGCATGGTGGTTGAAGGCAACGGCTGGGAAGTGATCGACCTGGGCGTGGATGTCTCCACCGATAAATATTTGGCAGCTATAGCTCAGCATCCGAACGCCATCGTCGGTATGAGCGCCTTGCTCACGACCACCATGGTCAATATGGAAAAATCCATTCAGGCCATCAAAGCCAAGTACCCTGCCACCAAAGTGCTGGTTGGCGGCGCGCCTCTGACCCAGGATTTTGCCAACAAGATCCATGCCGATGGTTATGCTCCTGATCCGCAGGCGGCAGTGAAATTACTAAACAGTTATGTCGCCTGATTTGAGTTCACCATTAACTGACATTCTAGATGCCCTGCATTGCCGTCAGCCGCAGGGCGCAGTGCCGTTGTGGGAACTGGAATTTCATCTTTGGGATAGATTCAGTGACCAACGGGTAATCTTGGGTACAGAGTTTACCAAACTAACCCGTAAAGAGCAGGAACGGGCACTGCATACTAATGCAGAAATTATGTATTGGGTTAGCAGTGAATATAAATTTGCAGCGCTGACCATTCCTGGCGGCTACTGGGAAATAGCGCCCGGTGCACCAGCCTGGTTCTGGCTGCCGCCGCAGAAACGCATACAACAGGCGAAATTATTGTATAATATAGCACATAACGACGTGCTGCTCATGGCTATCACCGGCGGGGTACTGGCTATGCCCGGCGCTGACAATTATCTATCCTTTTCCATACAAATGCTGGAAGAGCCTGAGAAAATTGCCAGTCAAGCGCAAGATTGTTATAGCCAGGGCCTGGAAAATGCGAAAAGACTGCGGGATGCCGGAGTGGAAGGCTTTATCACTGCCTCGGATCTGGCCGATAACCGGGGTCCCTATTTTAACCCTCAGCAAATGCAGGAGTTCATTCTGCCCTGGCTGCGGCGCTGGGCCGGGGAAATTAAAAAATTACAGGCATTTCCCATTTTACATTCGGATGGTAATATCATGCCCTGCCTTGCTGAACTGCTGTCGAGCGGGATTATGGCCCTCCAGGCGCTCGACCCCGTTGCCGGAATAGAGCTTGCGAATGTAAAAAAACAAGCGTTAAATAAGGTGTGCCTGTGCGGAAATGTGGATTGCGGTCTGTTTCTGCAAGGCGCGCCTGAACAGGTATTTGAGGAAACAAGCCGCTTACTGCAATTGAACAAACCGGGCGGCGGTTTTGTACTAGGCGCATCCAATGTAATACAACCGCAAACGCATAAAGAAAATTTCATGGCAATGATTGAGGCATGGCGAGAATATGGACAATACGGAAATGATAACAAAAGCTGACCAGTCCCGGATAAACATGCAAATGCAAGATATGTTGCTGCACGCTTTTACCCATCCCGCGGAAAAAAATTGTTTTTACTCGCTGAATGGCATTTCTTCGAGCAGTAATAAACTGAACAAGCTGGCGATATGGGACTGGTCACCACAATCAGCGGTTCAAGTGCCGGGAAACAGTACCTGCATTTTTCCCCTGGCAGTGGGATGCCGTACTATTATCATGGAGGATGGCAAGGAATGGGCAGAGCCTTTGTTTACTGAAGAGGATTTACTTAACCGGTCGTCTTTACCCTTGCCGAACAATGATGTTTGGGAAGGTAAAAGCGGTGAGTTGCTGTGCGCCATGCAAAAGCTGATGACCGGTTTAAAAGATAATGAACAAATCCGCGCCGTCGATATCCAGTCCCCGCTGGGCATTGCCGAAGTGATTTGTGGCTCTGGTCTGTACACGGCATTACTGCTCAATCCTGAACCGATACAAGCGCTGCTTCAGGATATTACCAGCTTTATCATTCGTTTTATCAATGAGATGCGTAAAATCTGCGGTAACAGATTGAATGGCACACAATTCCCATATATCTGGAATAATAATGAAGGCACCTTATGTTCTGATGATACTCTTTCACTGCTGTCTCCTGCGATGCACGAACAGTTCAGTCTGCCTTGGGTGATAAAAATCGCGCAAGCCTGTGGCCCGCTGTTTTATCATTCCTGCACCTGGCGGGAAGAGTATTTTGAAAATATTAAAAAAATTCCCAATATCCGGGCATATAACTGGAATCCCGGTAATTCTGTGGATGCAAAAATAATTATCCGTGAATTTTCCGGACGGGCGGTGCTGGCTCCGCACCTTTGCGCCGGAATGCATCTAACTGAAGATACACGCAAATGGGGAGATTTTTCCGACGAAGCCGATATGCTGCACTATATGCTTGATTGTATGCAGCATAATACCAGCATGTATTTCTGGATCGGCGACATGCAATCAAAACCGGAGGTGCTGGAAAAGATGTTTGACTTGTTTGACGAACGCGGGTTCACTCCCCAGGCCAAAGTACTTGGTTAAAAATAATTTTTTATCCAGGTTTTTACATAAGTATTTTGAAAACTGCTAATCATTTCCTATATTTCAAATAACCGGTTGTTCATTGGTACTGATCAGCCAAATAAACTTTTTCCATAAATTTACTTTTAATACTGATAATCACCGGGTACGAGCCGGTTGTTATGTTACCAAGCTGGGAATAATATGAAAAAAATCACCGATATACTCAAAACCGGCCGCATATTGGTTTCAGACGGCGCCTGGGGTACGTTTTTACATAAAAAAGGCTTGCAGTCCGGCGAATGCCCGGAATCATGGAACCTGACGCATCCCGAACTGGTGGAAGATATTCCACATCAATACATTCAGGCCGGAGCCGACATGGTGCTCACCAACAGCTTTGGCGCCAACCCCTTTAAATTACAGCATTATAACCTGTCGGATAAGGTGTACGAGATCAATAAAGCGGCTGCCGCCATATCGCGGCGGGCTGCCGGAAAGGATTATTTTGTTCTCGGCTCCATAGGCCCTACCGGGGTCATCCTGATGATGGGCGATGTAACCGAACAGGAATTATATGAAGGCTTTAAAATTCAGGCGCAGGGGCTTTACGATGGCGGCGTCGATGCCGTCTGTATCGAAACCATGTCGGCGCTGGATGAAGCCGAACAGGCCATCAGAGCCGTCAAAGAAAATACCGATCTGGAAATTGTTTGTACATTCACCTTTGAAAGAACTATAAACGGCGATTACCGTACTATGATGGGCGTTTCTCCCCGCCAAATGCTGGAAATGACGCAAAAACTGGGTGTAGATATCATCGGTACCAATTGCGGTAACGGGATGAGCCGCATGGTTGAAATCGTCCGGGAACTCCGTACTGCCAACCGCGATATTCCCATATTGGTACACGCCAATGCCGGCAAACCGCTCCTTCAGGACGGTAAAACCGTCTTTCCGGAAACCCCGCAGGAAATGGCCGCTCTGGTTCCGCAGTTAATTCAGGCCGGAGCTAATATTATCGGTGGCTGCTGCGGTACAGGACCGGAACACATTCAACAACTCAAACTGGCTGTAAAACAGTATAAAAAAGTATGACGGAGACGAGCGCCTTACCGGTTGAAGAATTGGTCTCTATTCAACCACTACTTGAAAAGCTGGTTATAGACCCAGCCATCATCCGGGTTGGAATTGGCTATCCGCTCAACCACTCCGACCGGCACATCGATGATATGATCGACAAAATAATTAGTGAATCCCGGCGCCGGATGGAACCGGCCAGTGGCTATAAAATATTTAATGATCTTTTGGCCGAGCCGGATTATAAAACTCTGCATTTTGGCGGACTCGATTTCAGGACGGAAAAAATTATTACCGTGCAAATGAAAAAAGCTGTCGCTGTGGCAGTATTTCTCTGTACTATCGGCCCCGGCATGGAAAACTGGTCGCGGCAACTGATCGATAACGGCGATTACCTCAAAGGCTATATTGTCGATGCCGTAGCCTCTGAAGCGGTGGAACAGGCTGTTGAACAAACCCACAATTATCTTGAAGCGCAAATGCGCGAACTGGGTTTGGGAATAACCAACCGCTACAGTCCCGGATATTGCAACTGGCCGGTTGCGGAACAGCATTTACTTTTTTCCCTGCTGCCGCCGGGTTATTGCGGCATCCGGCTGACCGAAACCGCCCTGATGATACCGATAAAATCTGTTAGCGGCATTATCGGTATAGGCCCGGATGTCAAACGCCGCGGCTATGCCTGTAACTTGTGCGATGATAAACAGTGTATTTATAGAAAAATCAAAACCTGATGAGCTGCATTATCAACATAAAGTGAATTATTGAATGCCTGATTTGGTCATCCTGGAAAAACTGGTAAAAAAGATACAAGATCTGAACAGAAAGCCGGATTTCGGGAATATTTTATCAATATGCCGGCGGCAACGTCCCTCTCGCCCCACTTTATTCGAGTTCATAATAAATGATAAATTCATCTCCAGGATCAGCGGCCTGCCGATACCGCCGCAGGACGACGCGCTGGGCTGGTGCCGCTTTCTGACCCGGGGTTTTTATAATGCCGGGTACGATTATGCCGTCATTGGCGGCTGGCACTTGCGCGCCATGATCTTCCCGACTGCAAACGTTCATAAAAAAGCCTCAAAATCATTGAATGATGGCGCCATGATCACCGACCGCGCCGGTTTTGCCGACTATAACTGGCCCGATCCACTGTCTGGTGATTATTCGGCGCTGCACAAAATTGCCGCCGAATTACCTGCCGGCATGAAGCTGATCGTTAGCGGTTATGAGGGAGTGCTGGAAACTGTGATCAACATTGTCGGTTTTGAAAACCTGTGCATCATGCTGTTCGAAGACCCGGAACTGGCCGGAGAAATATTTAACAATGTCGGTTCCCGTATTCTGCAATTTTACCAAAACTGCCTGCAATATGACGCCGTCGGCGCCTTGTTGGCCAATGATGACTGGGGGTTCAAGACCCAAACCATGCTCAGTCCCGACGCCCTGCGCGCCTATATTTTCCCATGGTATAAAAAATTGGTGGAACTCTGTCACCAGGCCGGCAAACCGGTCATTCTCCACTCCTGCGGCAACCTGGAACAAGTGCTGCCGGATATAACCGACGATATGAAATTCGACGCCAAACATTCCTTCGAAGATAACATCTTTCCGGTTGAAGAGGCTTATACCTGCTGGGGAGACCGGATCGGTATAATGGGCGGCATTGATATGAACTTTATGGCGAAAAAAACCACTGCCGATGTCCGTAAACGGGTGACCAACCTGTTGCGGATTGCCGGCGACAAGGGTGGTTTGGCAATCGGCTCCGGCAATTCAATTTCCGATTATATCCCGGCCAGAAATTACTGCGCCTTGGTTGAAACTGTTATCAATTATAAATAAAACCAGTGGTCTGTTGTTATGAATGCTATACAACGCGTGCAAAAGCGGCTGCGGGGCGAACCGGTTGATCGTCCCCCCAACTTTAATATTATGATGACCTTTGCCGCTCATTATATCAAGCAGCCATTGTCCCGCTATTACCTCGACTACCGGGTATTGTGTGACGCTAATTTTGCAGTGGCCGAAGCGTTTGCTCTTGATATTTTGCAGGCAATTTCCGATCCTTACCGCGAAGCGGCGGATTTGGGCGCGCAGATTGAATTCCCTTATGACGGCCTGCCGGTGTGCAAAATTCCCCTGTTGCAAAATGAAACAGATCTATTAAAGATGACTCTTGTAAAACCGGAAGACGGCAAACGCATGACCGACAGGCTGCAAGCTATAACCCGTTTCCGGGAACAGGCTGGCGATACTATGCCGGTAATGGGCTGGGTGGAAGGCGCGCTGGCCGAAGCCGCGGATCTGCGCGGTGTTAGCGCTTTAATGATGGATCTGTACGAAAGACCGCAATGGGTCAAAGAATTGCTGGAATTGTGCGTTACTGTAGCGATCAATTTTGCCCGCGCCCAGGTTCAGGCCGGGGCGAATATCATCGGCCTGGGCGATTCGGTTGTGTCGCAAATCTCTCCGGCGCTGTACCGCGAATTTGCCCTGCCGTACCAGCAGCGCATCTTTGCGGCAGTTAAGGAAATGGGCGCCATTCCGCGCCTGCATATTTGCGGCAATACCTCGTTGATTTTGAACGAAATGGTGCAGAGCGGCGCTGATATTATCGACCTGGACTGGATGGTGGATTTTGGCCAAGCCGCCGCACTGTATGGCGGCTATCCGGCAATTTGCGGGAACTTTGACCCGGTAGCGGTGATGCTGCAAAGTTCACCGGCAAGCGTCCGCCAGGCGACGCTGCAATGTATGCAGCAGGGCGGCGCCACCTGCATCAGCATGGCCGGCTGCGAAATCCCGGACGGCACCCCGGTGGAAAACCTGCTGGCCCAGGCCCAGGCTTTACGCGATTTTGGCGTACAACTCTGCTCCTGATTATATCTTTACCGTTCTTTTATTACCATCAAAAATTCCGGGCAGCGCTTTTAACCACCATTATACTTTTACGGCCCTTTTTTGCTATTCTGTTCCGGGGATTTTTGTTTTTTCTGCGGATAACACTTTTTCTATTCTAATTATCAGGTCGTCCTTAAAAGCGGGTAACGCCAACATATTTATTTTCTTCAAACCGGATGAAATAACTTGCTTCTCTTCTACAACTGCCAGGTTTACCGGGCTTTTAAATTTTACGAGGTACTCCCCGTCCGGTAATCGCAGCGCAGCGACAACACCGGTCACCATGTCGCCGCTAGTTTTACTGCAAACATAAGCAGAAATCAGGTTACGCCCGGCATCAGCCAGCGTTACACTGACCAACTGTGTGGAATCTATCGTTACCACTGTATAATTTGGCGCCAACCGGTAAAAAGGCATAGCGCGGAAATAATCGGCCATAGGTTTAAGGAACTCCTGACCTGGAGTATAATAATCAATATCATCTATCCCTTCACAGCCATCCCAACTATGCCAGGTCCAGTAACAACCGGCGGAACACCACAACCACCCTTGCTTGCGGCGGTGAACTCCATCATCATTTTTATGCCGCTTCTCCCGCCCGGATTCATTACAGAACGCCGGTTTGCCATGCGCGCGGGTATTTTGCGCTACCGCTAAATACCATTTATCCAGCGGATAGGCGTCGGTTGAGGAAGTGCAGGAATGGTTGACGGCTACATCCATCCAGCTTTTATCAGGCCACACAGCATCATCCGTCGTCCCGTCCGAACTGCATACCGGGCGATTGAATGGGTCATGCAATTGCAGGTAATATCCGGCAGTATCCTGAAAAAGCTCATTTTCAATGTACTCGTTGGCAATTTCCCAGATCAGAATATTACTATATTTTGCCAGCCGTGTTAAGGTATATTGCCAATAAGCCCGCTGATTAACAGTGTCTGCAGCATCCGGGAATAATGTAAAATACAACACCAGGTCCAATCCCACACCATATTCCCCGGCCAGACGTATCCGGTCTTCCACTTGCTGCCAGTAATCCTGGTTGAACTCGTGCCAAAGCGGATTTTCCCTGTTTCCACCCCAGGGCCACATATCCAGCCCTAATTGTTTATAATATGGTCTTCCTTCCAAAGCAACGCGGATGACATTGACACCCTGATCAACAGCCCGCTGTAAAACCTGTTCTGGATTTTTACACGCGAAATAGGCCCAGGCGGTTTTGTTGAGTATAAACAAATGGGTTCCCTCATCATTGACAAAATGGAATTTGCTGGCCGCATCAACATGGTATGGAGATGTCCAGGGGGCAGAAAAGGTTAACGGTGCATGCTGTGACCTGGCTATCGATCCGGTTACCAAAAATAAAATTATTAAAACTCCGGAATTACGCATAAAAATTCCTCTATTCATATATCGATTGATATAATATAAACAACAAAATATGTATTGTGATCTATCAAGAGTGGATTGATAATCTCTGTATTACACTGCCAAGTATTTTATCCGTATGTATACTATATAATGTTAGTTGTCCTGTAAACAAACCAAATACTAATCCGTTTATTAATAAAATTCAAAAAATCAAACCGCAACAATAAAATCCACTATCCTTTGCGCCGCATGACCATCCCCATAAGGATTAACAGCCCGGGCCATCCGCTGATAAACCTGCGAATCGACGAGTAATTCATTGACCCGCGCAAAAATGGCCCCGGTCTCGACTCCGGCAATCACAGCAGTGCCCGCGGTAATGGCTTCAGGACGTTCCGTTTCGGTGCGCATCACAACCACCGGCTTGCCGACCGCAGGCGCCTCTTCCTGCAATCCCCCGGAATCGGTAAGGACCAGGTATGATGCATTAATCAAGGAGGCAATTTCTCCATAATTTACCGGTTTTATCAGATGGATACGCTCCTGTCCCCCAAGCAGTGAATAAACCGGCTGTTGAATATTATTATTCAAATGTACCGGATAAACAATTTCAACATCCGGATGTTTTGCAGTAATATCCAGAATTGCCCGGCAAATGTTGCGGATCGGCTCGCCAAAATTCTCGCGCCGGTGCGCTGTTACCAGGATCAACCTGTGCCCCGGCGGACAAAATTGTCCGGCAAAACCGTTGGATACTTTAAATTTTAATACATAGAGCAGGGCGTCTATGCCGGTATTGCCGGTTATCTGAACATCTGCAGGATCGGCGCCCTCATGAAGCAGGTTTGCTTTATTACCTTCAGTTGGCGCAAAATGATGAGTGGCAATCACACTGATCATTTTCCGATTCGCCTCTTCGGGATAAGGAGAGTAAATATCGCCGGTGCGCAACCCTGCCTCAACATGGCCGACCGCTATACCTTCATAAAACCCGGCTAATGCGCCAATAAATGCCGTAGTCGTATCCCCCTGCACCAAAATCAGATCGGGTCGCACTTGGCTAAACACTTGCTGAAAGCCCCGCATGGCGCGTTCGACGATTTGGGTTAATGTTTGATTTGGTTGCATAATATCCAGATCATAATCCGGGGTAATTGCGAACAATTCCAGCACCTGCTGCAACATTTCGCGGTGTTGTGACGTGGCGACAATGACCGGTTCAATACCCGGACGTTGTTGCAGTTCCATCACCACTGGCGCCATTTTTATTGCCTCCGGTCGTGTGCCGAACACGACCATTACTTTATTATAATTACCAGCCAAATATCAATTCCTTATTCAATGTTTATTTTAGCAGCGTAACGGCTATGGTTTTAACCTGGTCGGCGTACTTTATCATACAGAGATATATACCGCTGGCAACCGGTAACCGATTTCGATCTTTACCGTCCCAGGTAATACGATGTAACCCAGCCTGCCCCGGCCCGTCGTATAGTGTTGCAATATGTCTACCGATTATATTACATATAACAATTTCGACATGCTCGTTGCCAGGTATAGAATACTCAATGGTGGTTCCGGCATTGAAAGGGTTGGGATAATTGGCATAAAGGGCAAATTTTTCCGGCGAATGGATCGATACCTCTAAAGTATCCAGTAATGCAACTGTGCCGTCGCTATCTATTTGCATCAGCCGGTAATAATATTTATTCGGCTGCAGGTTGGTATCCATAAATTCAAATTTTTGCCGGGAGGCCTTGGTGCCGTTACCGGGTATAAACTGTATGGTAACATAATCAAAATTATTGCTGGAACGTTGCACCTGGAAGCCGTAATTATTGGTTTCACTGGCGGTTTCCCATTGTAATACAACATCATTCCCGGTTATCTTGGCGGTAAAACTTTGTAATTCCACCGGCGTAACCGAGGCATTTCCTTCAAATGCCTTGACATAAAAGTCCATCGAACCGGCTACTACATCCTGAACACCATTCCCATTCACATCATCAAGAACCGCAACTGATTTTACCGAGCCGGCAAAACTCTGCGACCAGATCACTGTAGGTGTATCCTTGGAATCTCCACTCAGGCATTCCAGTTTATCATCACCCGTTCCAACCAAACAATCCGGTTTGCTGTCGCCATCAACATCACCAACGGCAGCGACGCTCCACACGTCACCATCGTAAGACTTTTCCCAAATTTTGGCACCATTGCTGCCGGAGAGCAGGTAAACTTTGTTGTCTGCCGAACCCAAAGCGCATTCCTGTTTGTTATCGGAATTGATATCATTAATAGAGGTAATGCAATTAATATTCGAACCGGCGGAAAAAGACCATAACAACGCTCCACCGCTCCCCGAAAGACACAACACCTGGTCATTCATTCCTCCGGCCAGGCAATCCTTTTTACCGTCACTGTTCACATCATTAATAGTGGCAACAACACGGACATCCCCGGAACTATATCGCCATAATTGCCGGCTGCCGCTAACGGATAATTTGCCAGAAATACAATAAACATAATCATCATAAGAAACTGCAAATACATCATCATAACCGTCATTATTCACATCACCGGCATTGGCAACATCTTTAATACCGTCACCGGCGGCAAAACTCCATAAAAGTTGACCGGTACCGGAACTGCCGCCGGAAATACAATAAACATAATTATCGGTACAACCGGCAATACATTCTACCCAACCATCACTATTTATATCATTAATTGAAATTACACTGAAAAAATCACCTCCGCCGGCATAAGACCAGAGTTGCAACCCGCCGTCAGCGGGACTTCCTGAAAAGCAATAAACATTATTATCCGCAGCTCCGGCCAGGCAATCATCCCTGCCATCGCTATTTACATCGGTAATTGCGGCTACATCCCACACATCGGCGCTAACAGAAGCGGACCATAACAAAGAACCGTCAACAGCGCTGCCTCCGTCGATACAATAAACTTTATTATCCGAAACCCCGGCCAGCACATCATCGCAGCCATTTTTATTCAGGTCTGGAATTACAGCAACCGAATTGACATACCAATCTGTAAAATAAGACCAGATAACTGCAGTATCGGCAAATGTTATTGCGGTTATACTAAAGAATAACCCCACGGTAACTAGTAAAATATGCCGGAAATTTTTTATCATTTTATTTCTCCTTTCATAACTAATACTATTAAAAACCAAGTCCGTACCAGAATAAAATCCCCATACGTCTGTCATAATAATTTTTCGCATAAGGATTCTCGTAATCACCTTGCCGCATAATAAAAGTGCCATACAAATATTCCACAAACAGGCTTAATTCCAGGTCTGCCCATGGCTTTATACGGAATCCAAATCCATTATCAATTTTGTTATTCCAAAAATCCCCATTTTTATCAATACCATAATAAGAGACAAAATAGGGATCAAATACAGTTTTATATACCCGCAACAAACGGCTGCCGGCGCGAATATTGGTATAAGATATAAAATTATGCCGGTCACGCTGATAAAAAATGGCATCCGCATAAATTTCATCCCATAAACTCAAGGGTATATGCTCTTTCCAGCTATGTTCTTCCTCATTATCAAAACCATGCCAAAAAAGCAAGCCCCAACGGACATCCTCGTATCTGTCGCCATAAGGATTCGGATATGCGCTGTTCTTGCGACTCACATAAAATCCCCGGATATATTCATAGAACAGAGCCAGGTAGATCTTGGAAAAAAACCGCGCCCGCGCTCCCAGCATCAACTCGGTGCGATTATTCCAGTAATCCCGGTTGGCATCGCTGCCATAGCGTTGTTTTAAATAGATGTCCATTGTTGTTATTTTGGGAAAAGTCAATCTTACACCTTCCAATACCTGGGCTGATGTAATTGTATTGTCTCCTTCCCGCTGAAAATTGATAGTTTCATCATAACATTCAGCAAATAATTTTTTGCCAACATTTATATCTGCAAAAACTACAGAATACAACAATAATTGAAATATAATTCCGGTTAATACCTTTCTTTCGGTATTGCTCCATGCTTGCATATAGAATCCAGTTCTCTTTATGATACGTGTTCCTTCTCCGTTTCCACAACCAAAAATCTTTCGGTTTTATCCCACACCCCTACCTGGTGCCGGCGTGCGTCCAGAATAATCGCTTTGAAAACCACATACAGCCATAACTGGCAATAAGTAAAGTACATAAAAATCGTATAGAGGATATTGAGTCCCGAATCTTCCGCTTCATAAGATAAAACTATAATAATTTCTAATACAAACAATACGAACGCAGACACCCATACTCCAAAATAAGGGCCGGGAACATTTAATGCCACAACACCAAGACTGCTTAAAATAAATAGCGAATGCGACAAGACAATAGCCAACAGGAATAAATAATACAACGCAAACAAGTAAAAGAATTCCATAAGTAAGAATTTGCTTTTAAATTTGAATGTAGCCGGAGCAAACTTGCGTAACACATAGTTATTTCCCCGTACCCAGCGGGTACGCTGCCGCACCCAAACCGCCAGTTTTTCCGGCTCCTGCTCCCAGGTGACGCTTAACGGCACAAACTTAATTTTATAGCCCTTTTCATAAATACGAACGCTGATTTCCGAATCTTCAGTTATGGCTTTTTCGTCCCACCCGCCACACTCTAATAACACGGTTTTACGGATCACATAATTCGTTCCCGGCAAAATAGCCACCCTGGAAGCCTGAAATCGTCCAGCCTGTAAAATCCACTGAAAGGCCATCGTTTCTATATTTATAAAGCGTGTCAGCCAGTTTTTATTACGGTTGATCGTGCGGAACTTGCCGATAACCGCCGCCAGTTCAGGATCATTCTGAAGATATTGCACCAGAATTTTGATCGAATCCGGCTGGGGATTATTGTCCGCATCGTAAATGGCAATAATTTCATGGGAACAATACTGCAAACCCTGGTTTAGCGCGTATGCTTTGCCATGCCCGGTATCGCCGGGTAATGTTACCAGTTTAATGCGCATATCCTTGTCGGCCCGGTTTTGCACCAGTTCCGCTGTGTTGTCGGTCGAAGCATCATTGATAACGACGACTTGAATCAATTCAGCAGGATAATCCAGACGGGATATGCGGTCCAGGGTCTTTTCAATAACCAGCGCTTCATTGCGCGCCGGGATCATGATCGAAACCGGTTTCGGTTTCAGTTCACGGCTGTTAATAACCTGTTGTTCCACATTCACACTGGAACGATACCGGTATCCCGCAATTGTTAAAAATAGCTGGTAAACGATCATCAACCAGGTAATAGAAACACTGACAAGAAACAATAAATCCAGAACGGCATGTGAAAAGGGCAAAATGTTCTCCTTTAATCTGTTGCAATCATTTCCGGCGTCGAACTGAGCTTTTTATATATAATGAAGACAGTACTATACCGGCCAAAGCTCCGAGAATGACTATAAACCCGGAGATGACCATACTTGCATATTTGAGACTCTGTGTGCCTTTGCTTTGGGTATAAAATTTAACATTATGCCTGCCCGCCGGTAAGCGGATGGAATACCCCTGTTCACCGTGTAATGCTTTAACAACAAAATGCGTATCATCCAGGTAAACCTCGCGGGGTTCTTCCGTCAGAATAACGATATTGGGAGTATTGGATTCATATTCCAGTTCGAGGCCGCGTGAAATGGAAGCGGCGGCAAGCAATTCTCCGGATATATCCACCAGCCGCGTATTGGATTTGAAACGTTTAACAAATCGGCTGGTACCATATACAGGTTGTATTTTATGGTGTCCGGGCGGAATGATGACCCGACCGCGATAATATGCCGGCCAAATAACGCCATTTACCAGTATATCTTTATGAGCATCGGCATCCAGCAAGGCATTAACGGTAAACGGGGTTTCCACTTCCCATGCCTCATTTGTTAGCCGTTCACGGGCCGGGCCGGCTAGCACATAAGGAATAACCGGGAAATCTATCTCGTATAGACTGGCTTCAGAATAGATAGCTACACGGTTAAGTATGCCACTGGCGGCCCTTGTCAGATTGTATAATTCTAACCCGGTGGGTTGCCTGGTCGGCGCCAGGGTAATATCCATATCGCGGATCGGCACAACGTTAATATCGAGAACCAGTGAACTGGCTTTCACAAGCGGAGCATAAGCCTGCAATATTTTTACATACCTCTCCGGCCCCAAGGACCACAAAGGCAAAGGATCTTCTATTTGTAAGGTAAATGGATAGGTACCGGCTAATTCCAGCAGCCGCCTCGTATTGATAGCTATACCCTGACCCACGTCCGGTGAAAAAACATTATCCACTGTGGTCAGCATGATCTCCCAATCCTTTTTCTGCTGTTCTTTTAATTGATACAGGAATTCAAGAAAATCCTTGTGCAATTGTATGATGCGGTTTTCCCGGAATAACCAAAACTTGTCCACCGCTGTCTGGTTTAATTTCCAGTAAAATTTGGATTTTTTATCAAATAAAGAAAGGGGATCAAAACCATATTCATCGGCAAACATTTTTCGTGCTGCGTCATTAAAAGGCGTCATGTTTTCCGGTTGTTCAAATCCCTTTGGAGATTCATAATACAATTCAGCGAAATTAATCCCATCCCAGTCATAACGGCTTAAAACCGAGTCTAATTCGGCAAACACTGCCTGCTTGCAGGCTTTAATTTCCAGGGCCATGTTTTTACGCCAGTCGATTTGCGCGTCTCGGCCGGTGGCGGTCTTTTCCCGCCATTCGGGATGCTGCTCCCAAAAGCCATCAGTCACATGCGGCAGTTCAAGCCAAATATAGACCAGCATGGCGTTTTCATGGGCCAGTTCGATGAGCCGTTCATAATCATAAGTATAATTGGCGTAAAAATGCCATCCGGAAACATAAATACGCCGCACCCCATTATTGCGCCATATTTTTATCAAATCTTCAACACTAATATCTTCACGGTCGCCCGGCTCAAAATAAATTTCAACACTGTTACGCCGGATGGTTGGTGCAAAGTTAAAATGCCTCTTCAACAAGTCAATGAAATATGGAAATCGGCCATACCCTTCATTCGTACCCGGATCGAAAAATGTTCCCAGATACAGATAATTTCCATCCCCATATTCGCCACCAATAATTACCGGCCATTCGGAATCAACATCACTGTAATAGGTTTCATAATCGACACTCATGGAGAACGCTTGCAATGAATCGGAAATCTTCCAGTTCATTTCCACTTGCGGATAATATTCATCACGTATCTTTTTGACAATAGTATATTCACCGGTGTATTCCATTCCGATATTATTGCTCAACAGCGATTGTTTTTCGAGGATAATATTCAAGCCGTTTTGCAAAGCATGTATAACAAACAAATTCTGATGCTCACTTAAATTCCGGGCCGCCGCCTGCGGGATAATTAATAAATTGATATTCCTGGGTATTTCTAAAAAAGCAGTTATATTGATCGGTTGAGCATCAATACCCACACTCGCCAGGGCATTAAGAAAATTATATTGATCTCTGCCTGGAACACCGGTAACGCTGCTGTCTAAAACCACAGCCGCCCGCACCGGTAATACGTCAGCATCCATCAGTGACTGGTTGTTGGCGGTAAAAACAGTATTGGATAAAGACGGTACAGAGGGAGTTATCTTGTTTATAGTCTTTCGCCACCATGATGCCGGCCGGTCGGCTACTTTTTCAGCTACAAAGTAACTGCCTTGCGGTATAGTAACCTGTTTCTGTACAACACCATAGAGCAGAGAATCGGAATAACTTTCATTCCTGGTCACTCCGTTTTCATCCACATAAAACTCATGATAATATTCGCCATCGAGACTGAGATCGACCTCGCCCTGACCGCTGATGACATTAAAATTATTATCCCGAACCCGGTTATTAGTATAACACGGCGAGGTAAAGGTATAGCCCATTTGTTTGAGTCCGGGAACGATCTTTTTCAGGGCCGTATGATCGACAAATACATGAAAGAAAAAGCTGGCCACCCCATCGCGAATTGCCAAGTTGTTGCGCGCCGCTTGCAGCATGGGGCCGGGATCAGGCGACTCCAGGGGGATATAACCAAGATTCTCCGGAATGACCTTGCCGCCTGAAGTGTGTCGATAGATCATATAGGGTAATAGCTGGTCGGAACCGTGTAAATCCACGGTCTGGCGGCGTTCATACGCGGTGCTGAAAAAAGTATTGATCACCGGGTAATCGAGCTGTGAGGCGGCATAGTGAGGTGTTTCCCACACTAACGGATACAAGCCGTTTTTCCTCAATTCGTTTAAACCGGTTTCAATTTTCTGGCGGACATATTCGCGGGAATCGGCAAACAATGGCCTGGAGGTCATTCCATCCCAAAACTCATAATCCGCAGTGGTCTCGCCACGGAATTGGTGCGTGGAACCATGCATTACCACAGTTCCGCCAGATTTTTGCATGAAATTGATTGCCTGCACAAATTTCGGAATATCCGATAGTGTTGCCGCGGTATTGGATTCCGGATCGAGGTAATAGGGTACCAGGGAAACGGAAAATAGTGCATCCTGCGATTTAAGGTACCTGGCTACACTTTTCATGGCGTCAATATCGGATAACGGACTAATATCTTCTATCCTGACCATGGCCAGCTTTTTAGGTTTATGATCCTCTCGAACTATTTCATGCAGCAGATCGCATAACACAATATAACTCCCGCCTTCCGTTACAAAAGCTGTCGGCAAGTCTGCAAAATACCATAAATTACCGCAATGTACAACGTAAGGTAGAACACGGGTGCCGTCGGTCATTTCTGCCATAATTTTGCAGCGGGATGAATCACTGACCGATATCACATCATAAGTTGGATCGATTCTGGGCAGTTCGTATCCCTTGTAGTTGACACGAGTAACCAGGGAATCATTTGCTGTTTGTATATAGGTAAACCGGTAACGATTAGCAGTCGAATTACCCAGATACTGGTCAATCCCATAATGGACCCAACATATTGTACCCCGGTACTGGCGGAGGTCACGCAAAACCCCGGCCGGTATGGTGAATGCCGGATCAACCCCCACAAAAAATACCACATCTATACTATCCAATGGTATATAAAAATTGTCGTCTTTATCATTTAAAAAATGCAGTTCTACGCTGGTTTTAAAATGGCTCAACAAGCTGGCAACCTGTCGGGCGTCATTTTCTCCCCTGCCGTCACAAAGCACCAGGATTCTCTTTTGTGGTACATAATCCAGCGCCGGAGCAATATCGCTCCAGGCGCGCAGGGAATCCAGTAAATGGGTATCATAAACATCAATATTCTCAAAACCACTTTCTTTGGCATTTATTATGGTTTGCGAAAGCAATTCTGCATTCACACGAACACCGGGAAAAGATGTAATTTCCACATGGGCTATGGCGTTGCTTCTGGAATCAATTTGCTGTAGTACAGTATAAGCAGCGCTGCGAATCCATTCCGGGGTAAATACAACATCATTATTATGCAAACTAGCCCATTGCTGCCACATCAATTCAACATTCAGCCAATCGGGCCTAAATTCATTATCTAAAATTCTGTTCAGATCAAAACCGGTCTTACTCATCTGTTCGCGGGGTGACATTATGGAACCATTATCATGAATACTAGCTACAGTGGTAATACTGGCAATTTTTTTATAAGAATGAATCAAGCCGACCGTTTGCGTTATAGTTTCATTAAGACCATCAGCAGAGATCGTCGGAGTACTCTGTGAACCCCGGCAATAATCACAATAACAGTGATTACCGTTCCAGGTAATGATCGGTTCGGCAATATCAATACCGTCAAGGTCTTTATAATTTTTCATCAAGTCACGGATAAAACCGAGCCACCACGTTCTTACTGCCGGGGTTGCCGGACAGAGAGGATAATTATCCGATGTGAGTTGGTAATCGCTTCCATCCTGGTTTTTAATACGCCATTCCGGGTGTTTTTCCCAGGCAGCTTTATGCAGAAACGCCGGAATCCAGGCAATAACCTGCATATCCTTTTCATGCGCAGCTTTGAGGATATATTTTAATAAATCGAGTTTACCATAATCAGCTACTGTATTAAGCGTATATGTGGTTTTATATTTTGCTCCATAAAGAGGATCGTATGCTTTAAAATATATTGTATTAATGCCATGCCTTTTCCATTGATCGGTCAGTTCTGCTGCCATTTGTTCAATTTTTAATGGAGAATTGTAATAATAAGAGGGGTCGAACCGAACTGCATTGATCCGGTTGGGTTCCGGATCGAGCGATAGATTAATATTTTTTGCGCTTACTCTATTAATTTGAACTATTAACAGGCATGATAAAATGAAAATATTACTTTTAAAATAAATCTTGTAACCAAACCATTGCCAATATGTCATTTCAACCCTTTAATATTAATATACACCCAAATTTATATATAAATTATACAACAATTTGTATATAGTACTGAAAAATATGTTCATCATAATAACTCTTTTCTTGCTTTGTAAAATTCCCCACCAAAAAACATATTATCTTACATATTCATTTAATATACAGTAACTTTACAGCTATCAAATTTCAACCACAATATGAACCGGTTCCATATAAAGGCAAAGCTTTTTATGCAAAAACAATACCACTTTCCATATCATCATACTCAAATCAGGAAATCTAAACTCATAAATCTATTTTACTTACAAACAATGCAAAAAGTTGTTCTCCGGAGCATGTATTCTCCGGGTTTTTTAATTACATAAAAGACACTAATTACAATTTCGTAAGTGACAATATTTGTTACTAATGGAAAAAAGAAACATTATTTTCTCCAGTTAATATCCCACTTTACTACAATTATCAGAAAAAATAATCCATAGATAGACGTTGTCAAATATTTCAATTAAATCCAGTTGAAAGAATGAGTAATATTGGATAAATTAATTGTTTTTTTTTACATGCTATAATGAATTTATAAACTTTTTCACAAAAAATATTCCAGGACCTGGCTTATGGAACAAAAAAGCAAATTTGAAAAAAACCTTTACGATCTGTTCACTAAAACCCCGGAAATCCCTTTGCATAATGAGGATAGCTATGTGATTTTCAGTGATCTGCATTTGGGCGACGGCGGCGGCAAAGATGATTTTGCTAAAAATGCCAAATTATTTAAAAAGATCCTCAAATCATTTTACTGGAAAAAAGAATTTAACCTGGTACTGAATGGGGATATTGAAGACTTGCAAAAATTCACCTTGCATTCTATAATTACCCGCTGGAAAAAAGTATATTCTTTATTCAAAAAATTTCAGGCTGCAAATAAACTAATTAAAATAATTGGCAACCATGATTACAACCTTGTTTTTATAAACAAACGCTACCCACTAAAGATTCACCAGGCAGTCAAACTCAATTATCAACAGTATAACCTTTTCCTGTATCATGGTCACCAGGCTCACCACTTTTTAGAAAAATATAATACCTTATTTGGTTATATCGTTCGCTTTATTATTAAACCTCTTGGTATAAATAACTACTCAACCGCTTATGACAGCAAAAAAAAATTCCAGGTCGAGAGTAACGCCTATCGTTTTTCCAGTAAATTTAAATTGATTTCCATAATCGGGCATACTCATCGCCCGCTCTTTGAGTCGCTATCCAAAGTCGATACTATAAAATTTGAAATAGAAAAATTATGCCGTGTATACACAACTGCCAGCATACAGGGTAAAGCAGAAATCAAAAACAAAATCGCTCTTTTAAAAGAGGAAATGCTCTATTTTAATAATAAAAATCCCAAATTAGGCTTGCGCAGCAGTTTGTACAACAGCAACATGCTGGTTCCCTGCCTGTTCAACTCCGGCTGCGGCGTTGGCAAAAGAGGTATCACTGCCCTTGAAATCTCACAAGGCAAGATTTTTCTCGTCTACTGGTTCAATGGTAATAAAAACCAGAAATATAATGAATATAACGTTCACCAGCCCGAACGGCTCGGCCAAACCGATTTTTACCGCCTCATCATCAAAGAAGAAACGCTGGATTATATCTTTGCCCGCATAGAATTATTAAGCTAATATAAAAGAGACTCTAGATTGTTTGTAGGGGATAGTTCTCAAATTCACATAAGATTATAATTATTAAAAATCAGCTTCAAAGAATATGTTTACTGTAAAGTTAGGTCAATTCGGGTTTTTTTGATAATAAATTACTATCGGTAAAATAAGGATGATTATTCTCGACAGCTATACTGAAATCTTTTAAAGATAACAGCCAACCGGTTAAATTACCCACTGAAAACCACCTGGATCCAAACTTTTACCTTATCAAAGTGCAGGGAATTCTGTTCCTTGTCATAACCCGTGGAAATATATACAATATCAGGATTAAAATCAATTACCTGATTACAAAATTTTCCCCTGAAATTTTATATTTAAGGATTGTATAACCGAAGTAGATTTACTTGCAAACCTGCCGGTGATCACACAGATTTATGACCTTTCACTTTATTTGTTTGGTAAAAACAGTATTTTAACAGCAAGTACAATCGGTTTTAAAATACGAAAAAAGTGGTTGCGTATTACGTACCAGGACTTTATATTAATACGTATTTTTTATAGAGGCAATATGGATACGAAATTGACTTTAAAACTCGATAAAGAACATATCAATAAAGCAAAGGAATATGCTGCCAAACAAAAAACGAGTTTATCTGCGCTGGTAGAAAAATACTTTGCATTTTTATCGGATACGGAAGCTGACAAAAAAAGCGAACTAACGCCTGTAGTAAAAAAACTATCCGGCGTCATCAAACTTGATCCTGACTTTGATCTCAAACGGGAAAAAGCTGCAAGACTTTTGGAAAAATACAAGTGAAACACCATGTATTCATTGATTCGGACATCATTCTCGATGTTCTGGCGAACAGAGAACCATTTTACCAGTCTGCCGCTGCGCTTTTCTCATTGCTCGAAAGTAATAAAATTAAAGGATTTACATCTGTAATTGTTTTTGTCAACATTCATTATTTATTAAGAAAACAGGTTTCCGGTGAACAAACAAGGACCTACCTCAATTATTTAAAAACATTGCTGCAAATTCTTCCTGTCGACGTCCGCACAATCGAATTAGCGCTTAATTCATCTTTTCCTGATTTTGAAGATGCTGTACAGTATCATTGCGCGAAACAAAATGGACTCGAATATTTTATCACTCGTAATAAAAAAGACTATGACCAGGCCGAAATCCATATCCTGAACGCTTATGAATACATGGCAATGCTGCAAACTCTGGCTTCTAATTAACCGGCTATGCCAATCTTGTCAGGAAAAGACCAAGATATAACACCGGATTATTCTCAATTTCAGGACCAACCACACCACATTTTTCAATAAATTGGTATGCTGTAACACCGGCTGCCGGATAATCCATCACTCTTGCTTTTGAGAAGCCGCCTTCATATCCATAGAAAACACTTCCCACAAATGATGATCCAAATCCTGAAAACTCCAACCATACATCCAGCCGTTGTCGCTCGGCTCATTATATTTTTCAGCTCCGGCGGCAAACGCTTTATTGACCAGATCATCGACCTTTGCCCGGCTTTCAACCGACAAGGCCAGAATGACTTCAGAACTCCTGGTCGTATCCGGTATCTCTTTATTGGTAAAAGACCGAAAAAACTTTTCCGTCAACAGCATGGCGTAAATATCATTATTTACCACCATACAGGCGGCATTTTCATCGGTAAACTGTGGATTAAAAGTGAAACCAAGCTCGCTGAAAAACTGTACCGACTTGAGTAAATCCTGCACCGGCAGGTTAACGAATATCTTTGTAGGGTTATTCATACTCACTCTGCTTTCTCCGGCAGTTACCGGCTTGAATCCTGACCTTTTTTAATTGTCTCCATGTAACTGCCGCCTGCAAAAGGAATATTCCTGCTCCGGCGCCGATATTTTCGGGATATGCTTATTTTGCAACAATCACATTATTCGCATCGGCGCGAATGACCGTCAACACCCCGCCGTTACCCAGGGGCCGCCATGACCATCCCTGCGCGGACGGGTCCGGCAATTCCGGCGCCGGTTTGTAATTTAACAACACCTGGGCCGGTTTTGCCGTCAGCCTGAGGGTCTCTGTTCCCGCATTATCAAACGTCCGGTAAAAAATCAGCGCCTTGCTAATATCGACGCCGTGAATATCCTGCGCCAGGGTCTTGTTGAAATTTGGCGCATAATCCGCCTGGCTGATGACCGAGGTTGAATGCAAAATATGGTTGGCGTTGGCGGGTGCAAGTTCAGGTTTAACCGCCATCGCCCGTAAAAAATGCCGCACATAGTCGCCATAACCATCGGTCAGCCATACCTCGTCGCGGGGATAGCAATTCTTGCCGTCATTATCGACCATATAGGTCGCCCACAATAACTGCCGGATAGCGTTTTCAGTATAGTTATTCTTGCCGCTCAGGGCATCATACATTAATTCCGCCGCCGCCTGCCGCGATGAATGACTGTTGCCGGGGGTTTGATAGGCAGTCTGCTCATTAACAACAACCACGCCATACTTGGCCCAGTCCTTATTTCCCAGCTTTTCATAAACCCAGGCGAAAATACCGGCGACCTGCTTTTCCCAGTCCGGGAATATTATCTTGTTCTCCATCATATAACGGGCAAAGGTAACAGCGTTGATCTGCGTATCGGACCAGCCGGGGATATCCTCAAAAAACGGTCCCCATTTATTGGTTTGCAAAGGGAATTCTTGCATCCAGTCCAGAATAATAGAACGGGCCTGTTCATACTGCTCAACCTCCCCCAGATTCAGATCGATCAGTTTTTCAAAAAGCTGCAAGGTTCCCACCCAATTGGTAGTATACGATGATAAACCGGTTACATCATGATCGCCATAATTTCTTTTTAATACACCAACTTCTCCGGTCAGGGCGTTCACTTTGAATGGTAGTGGGGAAAAGTCATTATCTCCCAGCTCGGTATGTTTGGCCAGGGTATTGGCAATTTTTATGGCGGCATTGATATAACCCTGATTGCCGGTCATTTTAAACATATCCACCTGTTCATCGCCAAAGGCACCGGCTTTATCCGGCTGGGTGTAGCCCTGGCCAATGACCATGTCGCCGTCATAGCGGCCGGAATAGATCAGGCAATTATAGGGAAAAGGAATATTCGGCCAGACTGCATCCGTGGGCGAAAGAGAATGGGATAAATAATAATCGGCAATGAATTTCATATTCTCCTTGACCTTTTCATTGCCGCTATATTGGTAAAGCAGCCGCCAGGCAGACAACGCCATAGCCAACTGATCCCCGCCGATGCCGCGCCGGTCGTTAATGCCGGGCCGCCAAACCTGGTGGTTCATATAATACGGCAGGCCGTTCATATCGGTACGCATAGTATCCCAAAAACTCCAGACCGCGTTAATAACAAAATCAAACGCCTGCCCTGGTTCAGCGCCAACCCAGGATACAATTTTACCCTGCGCATCAGTTTTAATGGGATGAAAAACCAAAAAACCTGCACGGGTTCTATCATAATAGTGTGTTTGCGCTAAAGTTGTGGTAGCAAAAATCATTACCAGTATAACCAATACCAATTTACACATGCCGGTACACTTTTTCATACGACCCTCAGCATTAAAATGTGATTATTGAAACAGGCAGCTATATATTTTATAATAGCAATAAAACTATTCGATGCCGTCTGCGGCGGCCTACAGTTCATAAAGGGACTGCTCTCCAACTCTTGTTGAATCAGAGCAACCGGCAAGCGAGCGCTAACAACCTGGCTTTTACATTCTGCAGCTCAGACCGGGGATGATCCCCGGTCCGCACATTAAAACCTCACATATTGTCCGGCCTTTTTCGCTTTGCAGAATTATTGCTCGTCCAGGGGCCAAGCCCCGGCGCGATTAATATTTGTGTAATAGACTCTTATTCTCTAACACCAAACTCTTATTTTACAGTCTTTAAACTGATCGCCAACCCGCCGCCGGGGGCCAGGGTAAATATTTTTACCGTTTCATTCGTAACTATCATTTCTTCAATTTTTATGTCCCGTGGATTATCACGGTAATGAGCCCTGGGGCCATCCTGGTATATTTTAGCCTGGTAATTGACACCTGCCGGCAAGAAATTAAAAATGACTTCAATATCCCGTTTGTTCTCATCCGTAACGCTGCCAATAAACCAGTTGCCGGTGCCTCTTTCTTCCCTGGCTATAGTTACAAAATCACCAACCTCGCCATTCAACACTACCGTCTGCTCCCAGTCCACACCAACATCCCTGATGAACTGGAAAGCGGGCTGTCCCTCATAATTCTCCGGCAGATCACACGCCATTTGAATGGGACTGTAAATAACCACATAAAGCGCCAATTGCTGCGCCAGGGTGGTATTTACCTGGTTATTGGGCTTGCTGGCAATAGCAATATCAAAAACGCCGGGGGTAAAATCAATCGGACCGGCCAGCATTCTGGTAAAGGCAACAATGGAAATGTGTTCGGGCAGGTTACCGCCATCGGCAGACCAGGCGTTATACTCCTGACCCCGCAAACCTTCCCGGGATATGGCATTGGGATATGTCCTGCGAGTTCCGGTATCCATTATAGGTTCATGCACGTCTACAGCAATCTGGTATTTTGCTGCCGTTTCGTAAACTTTTTGATAATGCCGCACCATCCATTGGCTGTGATGGTGTTCGCCATTGGGGATGATTTTACCGACATAGCCTGTCTTGACGGCATGGATGCCCAGACTTTGCATAAGAGTATAGGCTTTTTCCAGTTGTTGTTCATAGGTACGCGGAGCAGAAGAGGTCTCGTGGTGCATAATGATATCCACACCCTTTTCTTTGGCATAACGCACTACTTCAGGCAGATCGTAATCAGGATATGGCGTTACAAAATCAAACACACCTTCCCGATCCTCAAAACCGACCCAGTGCTCCCAGCCGGTATTCCAGCCTTCGACCAATACACCGCCAATATTGTTCGCCGCTGCAAAATCGATATATCTTTTGGCATTAGCTGTGGTCGCGCCGTGTCTGCCGCTGGCCATATCCCAGGTGGCTTTGTCGATATGCATTTCCCACCACACACCCACGTACTTTTGGGGTTTGACCCAGCTAACGTCGCCAATCTTGTTGGGTTCATTGAGATTGAGAATCAACCTGGAGGTAATCAAGTCCTTAGCCGATTCACTAATTTGTATGGTACGCCAGGGTGTTTTAAAAGGCAGCGCCCGCTTGACCTTGTACCCCAATCGTTCCGAACCCACCAGCGCGCTCGTCATGGATAAACTCACCGGATTTATTTTGAGGGTAATTCCGGCATAATCCAGCAGGTCAGCTTCATGGAAACTGAGATACAATCCGTTGTCGGTACGCATGGTTACAGGGGTATTAACGGCATTTTCAGGTATGCAAGATGTGTTAACCAGGGCGCTGCCGTTCATTTTCTGGGCGTCAATTGCGGAAAACCGGGTGGTATAGTACGGATGCTCATAACTATCCCAGTCCCCTGGGCACCACCACACAGTATGATCGGCAGTCAGTTTAAATTGGGTATTTTCATCCATGATGATCAAACTGTCGACGCCTTTTTGTTGCGGAAATTCGTAGCGGAAACCGATGCCGTCATCATGCGCCCGGAAATAAATATTTAATTTTCGTTTGGGAGCATTGATCTCCTGCAATCTCACAATCAATTCATTATAATTATTGTTGACCACCCGTTGCTCGCCCCAGGGCATTTCCCAGGTTTCTGCAAATGACGTGTTAGCCGCTCCTATCAATTTGAAACCATTGGCCATCGGCGCCTGGTCTTTGAATTCGAATCCCAGTGAGGAAGTATCGATAACGGCTTTGTCCTTATAATTCACAAGGTATACCGGCGCACCGTTTTTATCGAGTTGAAAAGCGACCAGAATATTGCCGGACGGTGAAGTGACGGTCGTATTTTGTGGAGTAGTTTGTTTCGAACAGCCGGTAATGCTGATTAAAAATGACAAGAACAGTAGTAAATACAGATTTTTGTTTTGCATTTTGCCTCTCTCCCGTTTATTTAAAAAAGATTCCATTTGCACGGCCGTAACATGTTTATTCCGCGATTCATACTAAAAAGCGCCTGATGTTAAACCTGCCAAAATGTTACCGGCTTGCCATGTCGGTTAAATTTAAACCTTTAAGTAAAATTTACAAAACAATTGCCTGATTAACAAATATTAATAATCTGTTTTATTATATTGAGGTTCCGGTAAGGGCGACCCGCTGGGTCGCCCTTTCATATGATCGACCCTGGGTTGTGCCCCGGGTCGGACAAGCATCGGGGGCTGCGCCCCCGAAAAATAAACTGCCCGCACCAGTATAGCTCGACTCTGCCAAATCCCGGTCGTCGAGTAATCCAGCCAAGCCTGACGAGACCGGACGTATCGAGACGTACCGTGATGACCCAATGATCGACCCAGGACACAGCCCTGCCATTAGTAACGTATCGGAGCCAAGCCCCGGCGCGATCAGCCGGATAAACAAATTCCGGCATTGCCACGACCTTCAGGTCGTGGAGTAAATAATGCAAAAACAGGGCTTTAGCCTAAATTATTGTTAGACTAAAGTCAGTTCAATATAATTATATTTACCACGTCATAAATGACGTGGCCTCGACATTGGACATTTTAAGAAAAAAATAATGTATGTTGCATAATTCACTTGACATTACATATATTATTTTGTATCTTCCAGCATTACATTTAATTTGGAGGATACTATGTCTACAAAAATTTCT